>Ga0182027_10003134_pt1 | contig 26435 bp, 33 predicted proteins | sample 712E1DmetaG_FD_121300 | JGI IMG/M metagenome (GOLD analysis project Ga0182027, IMG submission 121300) | Permafrost microbial communities from Stordalen Mire, Sweden - 712E1D metaG (Illumina Assembly) | ecosystem: Environmental > Terrestrial > Soil > Wetlands > Permafrost | place: Sweden...
CCGGAGCCCGCTCAAATGAGAGACCCTGTTTGCCCCACTGCACTTGGCAGTCGTCCGGCCAAGCGCAACGCGGCAGCCAGCCTTCGCGGTTCTCGCGGGCTCCGGGGCGGCAGTGGCTGATGATGATCATGGACTCGTAAAACCTCCAGCGCAGAAAATGAAGCCTATAGCTTCATTTTGCGAATATGAAGCTGTGATCTTCACAAGGATGTGTGCTCGCCATAGTATAGCGCTGACCTACTTTTTGCGCAAGACCAGCGCATCGCAGTAGCCGCAGAATTCACCGGGATGATCTGCCGAGGCATAGATAGGAGTGAGGAAGATACCACGATTAGAGGCCGGATCAATGATGCGCTTGTGGGCGCAAGACAGACAGGCCAGGCGTTCGACCCCTTCAAAACGGACAACATAACCCAGGATTTTGGCCATTGGATATCCTCCTCAACCAAACACCGCTAAGAGAGACTGCGGGTGCTGGTGATATGCCCACCACTCAGGCGGCCATAATGGGGGTCGGTGGATACGGCTCCGGCGGACGAGAAACGCGCCACGGCACCGGTCGAACGGGCCGCGTCGGCGACATTGGCTGCGCGGGCTTCGGTGTGCACCCAGACCTCGTTCTTGGTATGGGCCGCCAGGGACCTCAAGCTCGCGGCGGACTGGCTGACATTGAGGTCGCCGGCCCAGACGACGCCCAGACCGAACACTCCGACCGATGCGTTAAAGATGATGACATCGCGGGGATGGCTCTCTCTATAAAGGACACGGCTCCCCAGGATCTGCCCGCGCGGCCCAAGCAGGCTCTCGGCTAGTCTGCGGGTTTTCTCAAAATCAGGAACGCCCATATCGGTCTCCTTGCATGGTTGCGTGACATGGGTATCTTGGCGTGCTGGCCGTCGGCTGTCAACCGGGTCTGAGCCCGGAGTTGCTCGGAATCAACCTTGGGCTCCGGCATAGGGCGGGGGCGCGGGAGTGGCCGACGAGGTGACCAGGAAATCCACGACTTGGGCGTCGAGGGCCGGGCCCAAGGAGGCGGAGAAGGTGGCGGTCAGGTGGTGCTCATCGCGGAAAACGATCATACCGTTGATCACCGCCGGGCAAGCACCGGATCCGGGGCAGATGGACGCTGTCAGGTCGATTAACCCTGCGCCTGAGTTCTTGGCCGCGATCTTCTCGCGCACGCCCATCTGAATGCCAAAGGCTCCAGAGCGGGGATAGGCGCAAGAGCGGTAATTGCTGATGTGGTTCGAAAGGCAGGAGGGAACGTTGTGATCTAGCGGGGCCGGGATGTCCTCGATGATCATGACCGTGCTTGCTGCGGGCAGTTTCTTAATCTCGCGGCCGATGGCCGCGCCCTGGGCTGAAGGGCTCGAGTCCGAAGAATCCAGGCCCTCGATGTAGCGATCCATGCTGACTAAGATCAGGTCCGGCGGATTGGCGGCCAGGCGCGCCAGGACCTGCTTGTTCCAGGTGGCGCACTCGGTGTATTGGCGCTTGAGGTAGTCGTCGTAGATGGGCCCGTCGATGAACTTACAGTCCACCTTGACATAGGCAGTCAGCTTCCAGCCGTGGGCCTTGGCCATCGCGTCCACTCCCGGCAGCAGGGCGCTGGCGTGGGAGTCGCCGATGAGCACCACCGAATAGGTGCCTGCCGGATCGCCGTAGATGCACTTGCTGGCCGCCGGGATGTTGGCGGTCGAGCTGCGACCCAGGCAACCGTCATGCCAGGTGATCTCGTAATCGGTGGCGGCATGGCCCAAGCTCGGGCGCAGGCCGGCCACGGCATATGAGCTCGGAGCGCTCGGCTCCGCTGGAGTCAGGGCCGGGGTCATCTGGGGGACCGGCGTAGGGGTGGGATCGTTTGTGGCGGTCGGATCGGGGGTGGTGAGAGGTGAGGGCGTGACTGCCGGGCTGGGAGTGTTCGTGGCGCTGGCCGGGCCCGGAGCATCTGTCGGGGTGACCGATGACACCTGGCTGCCATCGAGAGTGTTGAGATCGCTCTGCGCCCCCAGGGAAAGGCCGGTGCTCAGCAGGGACACCAAGACCATGGTGACCACGCCTGCGGCGACCAGCTTGCCCGGCCGGGGCAGCGAGAAGTTGAGGTGCCAGAAGTGCCCTCGGCGGAAAGGCTCCTCGATCAGAGCCCAGGAAAGAGTAGCGGCGGGAATGGACAGCAGGGCCAAACCGACGGCCTGCGCAGGACTGAGCATCGCACTGACGTCACCGGCACCAGCGCCGGCGCTCGTGGCGCCCAGGGCGAGTCCGCCCAGGATGAGGAAGGGCCAGTGCCATAGGTAGAGCGAGTAGCTGATCTTGCCAAGGTACCGCAAAGGGCTCAGGCGCAAGAGCATGCCTGGACCAAACCGCTGAGGCCCGGACACGATGAGCGCCATCGCCGCGAGCGTTGGGACCAAGGCGGCGAGGCCCGGGTATGGGGTGCTGGCAGAGTTCAGGGTCGCCGCCTCGAGGAGTAACGCGCCCAAAGCCACCCAGCCGGCGAAAGTGAGTAGGAGCGCGATCTTGGGCTGCCAATCTGCGCGCAAGTGCGAAAAAGTGCCTGCGCCCACGGCCAGCAGGCCGCCGGCGGCCAACTGCCAGGCTCGCGTCGGCAGCATGTAGAAAGCCCAGCTCGGATTGTCATTGGTCATGATGACGCTGGCGGCAAAAGAGGCCAGGCAGATGGCGCCCAGGGCCAAGCCTGCGCCCAGGCGCGGCCGCTTCCAGGCCGCCACCAGCAGCACCAGGGGCCAGACCAGGTAGAACTGTTCCTCCACGCCGAGTGACCAGAAATGCAGGAAGGGGGAGTAGGAGGCCGGATTGAAGTAATCGGTGGTCAGGGCAAAACGGATGTTGGCGAAAGACAGCGAAGCTGCGGCGCCATCGAGCATGGCCTCAGGCCGGCCGATCAGGGTTACCAAGGTGTAGGCAACCGGGATGGTGATGATTAGGCACACCGTGGCCGCTGGCAGGATACGCCGGACGCGGCGGGCATAAAACCTCGAGAAGCTGATCCGCCCGTTGCGCTCACGCTCGCGAATGAGCAAGCCCGTGATCAGGAAGCCCGAGACCACGAAGAAGAGGTCCACACCGATGAATCCGCCCACGAGCCAAGCAGCACCCGAAAGCAAGCCGGCATGGAAGAAGATCACCAAGGCCACGGCGATGCCGCGCAAACCCTCGATGTCGGGGCGGAAGCCCTCTTTCTCAGTTGTCGCCGGCGCTACCGCGATAGATAGTTTGGCCTGCGTTTTGGTGTCTTCTGTGTCGGCGCGGACGGACTGCATTGGAGGCCTTTCTAAAGTCTGAGCGGCTTGGACTGTTTGATTTGTTGGCTTTGGCTCGGGCGGCCATAGATGGGGTCGAGAATGGGCGCAAGATCGCGGGGAGTCGGTATTGCCGATAGTGCATACAGAATGGTGACAGTGAAATGATACAGCCAAATCACCGGAGCCGTCAAGGCGATTTTCACAGGATCATCTATCGTTCACGACAAAGGGAGGCTTCCCCGCAGCCAGCTCCGGCGGTCGTCAAAGCCCGCCCTCCGGGGGGCTAAATCACCAGCGCGACCAACGTGCGCAGCGCGTCAAAGAGCGCCTTATTGGCGTCATTTGACGGAGGTGTTAGCGCGTCGGCGCCGGCAAAGGCGAGGTAAGCGTTGAGCGACGACGCGAAGGCGGGTAGGAAGCCTGGAGCGGCCAACGGGTCGAAATCCGGCTCAAAGGACAGGCCTAGGATCCGGACCGTTTTGCCCGCCCGGTCGATCCGCGGCTCGATGCGCCCGACGAATGTGTCGCCGAAAAGAATCGGCAGCACGTAGTAGCCCCAGCGACGCTTGGCTGCCGGGGTGTAGACCTCCCAGCGGTATTCGAAACCATAGAGCGAGGTCAGCAGTTCGCGGTCCCACATAAGCGGATCCAGTGGCGCCAAGAAGGCGACGCCAGGCGGAGCGTCGTTGATGGGCGCCGGGCCGGCCCCATCGACCCCATTTGCGCCAAGGGATACCTCGCGGCGCGCCTGGGCGAGAATGGGCAGCTCGTCACCGGGCAGATAGCGCTCGCCGCGGACGCCTTCCACGCCCACCGGCACAATTTCGCCGCGTTCAATCAATTCGGCGCGCAGGAGCGAGCGCCGCGCACCACCACCGGTGCCGGGCCACAGTTCAGCCCCGCCGCCGGCCCCCAGCAGGCCATGGGCCTTATAGCGCGAGAGCAGCTTATGGCGCAACTGCTCGGACTCCGGGATGGCGATCGCCAGCAGGTCGGCGGGATAGAGCCGTTCGACCAGGTCGTAGTAGCGCCGGTTGCCCTCGCGCCGGGACAGGCCCAGCCGACCCGAGACGGCCAGGGCCTCCAAGACCGCCCGCACCGCGCTAGTCGGACCCCACCACCAGGCGATGGCGTCGCGTCGCTCGAAGTCGCTTGAGGACTTGGGCCCCTCTGCCTTGATCTTGGCCAAGATCTCACCGGCCAGTTTGTCCTGCTCGGCGACGAGGGTGCCGGCCCAACCGAGATCGCCATGTGCCCAGGCCACCCGGTAGTAGGGCAGCTCGCGGGTGGGCAGGATGTTGAGCGACTTGTTGTAGGTCTCGAAGAGCAGCCGCCGATCGTAGAGCAGCTCATCGGTCAGACTGCGCTTATAGCCGTCGATCCGGGCGGCCAGCACCAGGTCGTGGTTGCGCCCGGCCACCTCGAGCGGGTCGAACTGCAGTGAGCCCAGCCGGTCGACCACCGCCAGGACACTCGCGCCGCTGGCAGACAGCGAGCGCGGTGGCGCCAGGAGATGGCGGATGGCGAGGTACCGTCGGGCGGTGGCGGCGCTGATCTGCTCGGTCATGACGGGGTGGCTCTCTAAATCTCATAGGCGGCCTTGGCCCAAAGAGGATATATCAGGGGTTGCGACGGTCAAACTTTGGCCCCGGACATGGAAAGGAGCGGCGCAAGCCGCTCCAGTCCCGAGATTGCGAGTTGGAACTTAAGCCTCAGCGGGAGCCTCTTGGTCCAGGGACTCTTCCTCTGAATCAGGATCGTCGTCTGGGCAGCAGTCATCGCAATCGCCGCAGTCGCAGCCATCGTCGCAGTCGCAGCCATCGTCGCAGCCACAGCCGTTGCCGCAATCGCCATCGCAGCAGTTGTCGTTCTGATGGCCCCCGCAGCAGCCGTTGCGCTTATCGAGGTGCTTCTTGGCCATGGCGGCGCCATTGATCATGGCCATGAGGGCAGTGAAGCCCACGGCGGTCAAGAAGGCCGTCCGGCGGTCGACATGGGCCACATGGCGCATGAAGAGATAGATGAGGGCGCTTGGGATCATGAGGGTCGTGCAGACCAAGACGACCACCAGCGCCACCAGGATGCCGTATTCGACCAGGGTCTGGCCGCTCTGGGAATTGTCGGTTCGCTTCTCCATCGGAGGACTCCTCTGTGCTCTGGGCTGTGGTTTCCTAGCAGGACGGCAAGATGATTGGCGAAGATTCGCGCGCGTCAAGGGAGCTGGAAGTTAAATACAAAGCGGCACCTTTTGAAGTCGAAGGCGCCGCTTTGTTGTTCTGAATCACGAAAAGCTACCGGGTCGGGCAAGCCCCGCCGACACAGTCGGTCTCATCGAGAGTGGAGACGCCATGGATGTCGAACTCGCCAGTGGCGATCTTCGAGGCCCGCTTCTCATACTCCTCCTTGGAGATCGGCTCGTAAGGGGCGAGCACGAAACCGTGGTCGGAGTAGGGGAGGAATGACACTGACTTGACCTTGTCATCATAATTCTCAGTAAGCCATCGTTTAATCTCCGGGAGCTCTTCGGGGCGGAAGGTTCCGGTGAAGCTCACCGATTGATCGGCCCAGGCAGTCGAGGCGAAAACCAATTTCTCGAGCTGGTCGGTGATCGAGAGTTCCGAGGCGATAGGCGTGTCTTGCGGCGCTTGTACTGGGAATTCCACGATCAACTGGCTATGGTCCGGCCGGCCATCAAGGCCGATTTGCTGGACCACCGGATAGCCGCGCTTACGGCACATCTCCACCAACGGATCGCCAGAGCCGAAGCGGACCCGGCGGATGTAGTAGTGGGCGTAGGCCGCGTGGATGCCCGAAGTGACGCCAGGGAGGTTGCTCAAAGTCCCGCCTGGTTGGATCACCGTTAGCTTGATACTCTCATTCACGCCGAGTGTTCTGCTCCACTCCTTGTCGAATGCTCGCAGGGCCTCATAGCCCGGAGAGAGCCAGCTCTGTTGCTCTTCGGTGCCTTGAAGGATGCCGGTGACGTTTTGACCCAGGCGCAGGTTCTTGTGGATAGTGGCCGCAGTGAGCGGGTCCGGATGGGGTAGAAGGGCCGTAGCCTTCTGGATCTTGTACAGGATCCGGCTGATTTCCGCGAACTGGTCGAAGGTCTCGACGTTGGGCAGGAAGATCGTTGCCAGGTTACAGCTGCCTCTATTTTCGAGCGAGCTCTCGCCACAGGGATTAATTCCTTCAACCGTCGGATCGGGCCGACGCTCGCCGAGACGGCCAACCGTGCGAGAGAGTCGGCGGTTGAAGAGGCCGTAGGGCTCGGAGCCGCCATCGAAGTTGCGCCAGAAAGAAGCCTCGTCCGCAATCTCGGCATAATGGTCCACGACAAGGGTGTTGTTGGAGTTGGCCCGCCAAGCCGGGATGGAGCCGTTGGCCCAGCGCTTGGCCTTGATGAACAAGGCGTCGTCGGGGTCGCCGATGGCGATCTGGGCACTGTTATGAACGAGATAGCCGGCAGCAACAAATTCTTGCGCATCGGCCACGGACAGGTCGTAGGTTCTAACGTCCGTTCGACCTCCCCCAACTTCAAGGACTTCGATGGGAATCAAATTGGTCCGTTCACCGCCACATTGTTCATAAGTGGAAATGGTCATTTGACGAGCATTTCGATCCCACCGCCTCCCGATCCTAACAGCACTTGTTTTGACCCATTCCGGAGGGTAGCCAAAGTCGTTCTTGGATCGGATAACAAGTCGAGTCTGCTTGACCGCAAACGGCATCACCCGCTCGCAGAAGAATTCAACCGCCGTTTCCCCAACTAGTTGAAGGACAAACAGCGCTTTCCAATTGCCCTTTGCGGGCCGTGCTTGCCGGAGTCTGGTGGGTACGCCAAGACTGGCATAGAGCGATTGAATCTGCCTCAGGAAATTCGGATAAATAGATGTCACTAACGCTACCGGGCGCGTCTTCACAGACCCATCTGCGTCAAGCAGACCGGCCAAGAAAGACGCTCGCACATTGGGCTCGGCAGAATTTATCCAGGTTGGCACCTCAAGAGGGCTGTGAGCTTGTTTCACGTGTTTATGTAGGTATCGGCCCAGTTGCTTCGAGAATGAGCGAACTCGATAGCAATTGTCGCCAGGAAGGGGTGCGACTTCCGTAACCCTCACACCAAAACGGGCAAGGCTGGAGCTGACACGTTCGCGGATCAGACTTCCGTATTCATCGTTGTTAGCCGGGATCTCGATTTTTGCTCCGCGCCCTTGTTTCATTCCGATATCGATGTAGCCGTCCCCCTGGAAATGACCGATAAACCAAGCCATGTCAATATCTAGCTCGGGGATGGCAATATCCTGGCAAGTCGTGGAATGCGGCGGCTTTTCGTATGACCACGATGGCATAGATGAGGTCTTCGATCCGGGAATCACTTCATCAACAAACACCATTCTATCTCCCGGAGAAACCTCGCTTGCTAGTTTGAACTGATAATCGGTAGGACTGGTCATAACTGCCACTTGGTGTTTCGGAGTACATTCAAAGATACCGAGCTGGGTCGTGATCTTCATGAGGTCCTGTGTGCCCTGATCTATAACTTCGGTCACTTTGCTATAAGGGGTGCCTGTCTTCCCGGAGGTCAAAACTCGATCTCCGACGAGCACGCGCTCAATCGGGACCAGTCCACGCTGTGTGTGGACTGGCGTACCGACGGGCAGACATCTCCTAGCCGAACCCGACACCACGATCTTGCCGATGATGTTGACGATGTCGAGAATGTCAGTGGAGCGCAGGCTCTTGCCGGCGCGGTCGCACATAAGCTTGCAGATGTCGCTCACGCCTTCGATGAGGACGGTGGGGCCCGAGGCGGTGCCACCGAAGGTCTTCAACGGTGCGCCGGCTGCGCGCACAAGCATGGTGGAGTAGGTGAAACCTTCCCCAGAGAAGTGGGCATCCACCACCCGCTCGATGAGATTGGACCAACCGCGTCGAGTGTCCGGAACGATGAAATCAGTGTCAGGGGCATGGAAGTGGGTGACCGAGGCCTTCTTGACCCGGGGGAACTTGTAGACGTTGGCCCGCTCGACCGAGAAGCCGACGCCGCCGCCGACCATCAAACGATCCATGATCCAGCGGAAGTCGGAGGTCTCGGTGATGGTGTTGAACCAGCAGTTTGAGGTTTTGATGTTAGACTCAAGAGCAAAGGTGTGAGTCTCAGGGACGATTGCGCAGAAGACTTCTTCTGAGACACCAAGGTCTTCAACAGATTTGACCCACCAACCATTAGCCTTAGATGAATCATCAGGGGACATCGACTCAAGAAGACTGTGAGCCTTGAGATCTTTAGTGATGACTCGCTCTGAAGATTTTTGGGGATCGGCGATGAGATGTCGGACCAGTTTGTTATCTATCAGAGAGCACACCGCGATCGTGGAGGAAACAAACCAACCGTGCTCAGCCGTGGCGCGGATAACCTTCGTCTCACTCACGCCACGCTCGAGATAAATTGCCATCAACGGCTGAACGCCGAAAGAGCGGACGGGCGCTTGTGTCCATTTTCCTCCCTCGGTCATGAGTGTGACAGTCTTACCAGCTAACTCGCGAATGGGCCTGATTCCTTCTGAGGTGATAACTTCAGTCTCACCACTTAAGCAGTTGACCAAGCTGTCCATTCCCACCTGATCGACCAGCGCCGTGTCGAGCTGCCACAGCGCGCGGCCCGAAACGGTGCCCCGCAGGGCCAGCATGTGCTCACGCAGCAGGTCCTCCTCTGCCGGCGTCAAGCGGGCGTTGATCTTGCGCACGCCGCGCACCACCCGCTCAATGGTCTCCGGCCAGCGCTCTCTTCGGCCCAGCTCCTCGATCTCGCGCGAGTAGGTGCGCAGATAGACGATCTCGCCCAGGCCATTGCCGCCCCAGGGGGTGATGATCTTGCGGGCGAGCTCATCGGTGCGGCTCAGGGCCGCCGGGCCGCCGACTATCTCGAGAGGGCCGAGTCCTTCGAGGGCGTGGGAATCCTGATCGGTAGACATTGCGGGGCTCCTGAACCGGTATTTTGGTGTTGACGAAGCGACGCCCTTGTCTTGTGCTCTCTTGGCAATTCGGAGGGCGCCGTCTCTTCTTTGGGTACCTATAACTTGGGCGGCTCTGGGATTCCGTCAAGAAAAGTCGAGTTCTTGGAGTTATCCACAAATCGGCCTCTTCGGCGACTTCTCGGTCCCCAAGGGCTCAGATCTAAGGTGCCAAGGTTGGCTCAAATCGCCTGCCAATGGATCTCGAAATCGTTGGCGTGGCAGGCGATCAGGTCGATAAGCTGTATCTGCGCTCGGCTGGCATCGCTCTTCTTATAGAGGCGGAAGGCGCCCTGGCGGTCGTCCCAGGGCAGCGCCAGGACCCGCGCCACCTCTTGGTTGATGTCGTTGAGATCGGGGCAATCGAGCTCCTCCTTGGAAGACTCGGAACCAGACCGCATCGGGCTCTTCGCGCGGGATGGCGACTTTGAGGTGGTTGTTGGTCCGGATGCGCTTGAACAATTGTTCTTCGTCGCTGAGATGACCACCCATGTCTTCCTCCTTGTTGAGGCCTGTCAGTATGGCCGGGAAAGCCTCTTTGTCCAACGAAGAGCTTGCGAGGCGGACAAAGGGCGGGCGCACTAGGGCTCCTGGGCGGTTGCACATTCTTGATCGGTTGGCTGGACAAACGACCAAAACCGCCGACAACATAGCGCATGAGCGCCTCACAATCTCCTGCTCCTATCTCATCCCCAGCCCGCACCAGGGCCCTGGGCGAGCTGCATCACGCCCTTGAGCAAGTCATGTCCGCCACCGAGCAGGGGCGCGCCCAAGCCGCCGTCCCAGTGCTCGAGGCCGCGCTGGCTTCAGCCAAGGGCACCCATGACCGCGATGTCATCCAAATGGGGCTCGGGGTGACGATGGTGCGCGACTGTCTGTCTGAGGGCCGGATCGGCCCTGCCCGGCGCTATGCCCAGGTGACCCTGCGCGACATCGAGTGCTACCTGCGCTAAGTCAGTCCGCGACTAGGCCAGCGCCACTTCGTCTGCTGCTTCTACCTCTGATTGGGCCTGTGCGCCTTGTGTCGCCCCGGCCCCGACCTTCTTCTGATCGCGGATGCCCAGGCCATTGACCGCTGCCCCGGTGAAAAGCAGGCCGGCGGCCAGGCCCATGCCCAGGTGGAAGGAGTCGGTCGAGGACTGGTCCGCCGCCAATATCAGGGCAGGGCCTAAAGAGCTGTCGGGCGCGTTCAAAGGAGAGATCTGAGTGCGGACCGCGTTTGAGTTGGTGTCGATGGTGGGTGCCTTGGACGACAGATCGGCATAGAAGGCCCCGGTGATGGCCACGAAGATCAGGGCCCCGGCCAGTTGCGGTCCGACCCGCGAGATGGCGTTGTTGATGGCGGAGCCCAATCCGGCTCTGGTTTCAGGCACCGAGGCCATCAGGGCGGTGGTCAAGGGAGCGACCATGAGGGCCAGGCCCAGGCCGAACAGCAGCGAGGCCGGCAGGAAGTCGGCGAGGTAGCCGCCCGAGGGGATCCAGGAGGAGGGGTCTCCAGGCGCCAGGTGCCAGGGTGCGCTGGTGACGGGCAGCCGGGTCAGCCACAGGATACCCGCCCCCATCAGGGCCGGCCCGGCCGCCATGAAGCGGCGTGGCCCGACCCGTCCCGCCCAGGCCCCGATGCGCGCCGAGAACAGGATCAGCAGCAGGGCCCCGGGCACCCCGATGAAGCCGGCGGCCGCGGCCGAATACCCGAGTGTGCCCTGGGAGAAGATCGATTGCTGGTAGCCGATGACATAGAGCGCGCCATAGATCAGGAAGGTGGACAAATTCGTCACCGCGAAGTTGCGTGAGCGGAACAGGCCCAGGGGCACCAGCGGATGCTCGCTGCGGGCCATCAAGACCAGGAAGGCTGCTGCCGCCAGTGCGCCGACGATGATGGCGCCCGGGCCCAGGGCGTCGGCCCAGCGGTGCTGCTGGCCGTAGATTGCCCCGAAGGCCAGGCCCCCGATGGCCAAGGCGGCCAGGGCCGCGCCCGCCCAGTCGAAATGGCGCGAGGCCACCGGATTCGAGCTTTCGCGCACATAGCGCGCGGTAGCCCAGAGGGCGATGATGATCAAGGGGACGTTCAGGAAGAACACCGCCCGCCAGGAGAAGGTGTCCACCAACACGCCGCCCACCACCGGGCCGGCGATGGCGGTGGCGGCCGAGGCCGCAGCCCAGAAGCCAAAGGCCCGGCCCCGTTCGGCGCCCGAGAATGTATTGGTGATGAGGGCGAGAGCTCCGGGCACTAACAGGGCGCCGGCCGCCCCTTGGATGATCCGCAGGACGATCAACATCTCCATGTTCACGGCCAGGCCGCACAGGACCGAGCTTATCCCAAAGCCGACCAGGCCGATGGTGAAGAGCTTGCGCCGACCATAGGCATCGGCCAGGGCGCCGGCCAGGATCAGCAGGGCCGACAGGCTCAGCAAATAGCCGTTGTAGATGTAGGACTGGGCTTCGAGGGTGGCGAAGAAGTGGCTGGGCAGGTCAGCGCCGATGCGGGCCAGGGCGACATTGACGACCGTCGAGTCCAGGAACACGATGGCTGAGCCCAGGATGGCGGCCAGCATGGTGCCGGTCCGCGGGTCCAGCCCGCGGCTCGAACGGCTCGAACCGACCTCCTGGGCGGGTTTTGACTTGTCCAGGAGCGAAGACATCGCGTCTCCTAAATCTTGGGTGGTATTCCTATCCGGTGACCATGGTGCCGCAGACGACTCCGCCGCTCAGGTGGATGGTATGGACAGTGCCTCCGGCGGCCACGTTCTGCTCGGTAAGATCGCCATCGAGGGTTGCGCCGGTGGCAGACAACGTCGCCGTGCCGGTCTTGGTGCTGCGGAAGAAGCCGATATAGCCCGCGCTGGCGCTGATCGAGACGCTGAAAGTGCCCGGGGAGATGTAGATGATGGCCATAGCCGGAACGCCACCTACTTGGACGATGCCTTCTGCGTTGACCGCCGCCCCATTGGTAGTGGTGGTGACGCACTCGACGTTCACCGGATCAACCCCGCCAACCAGTGCGCCTTTGGCGGTCGGACCGCTCAAAGTCAGACTGGAAGAGCCGGGCAACTGGTTTCCGCAATCGACGGAACCTTTGAGCGAAGTCAAGATCCCCAGGGTGCCATGGGCGCCGGTGGTCGGCACTTCGGCCAAGGGGGTATCGATCTGCGCGCCGGTGGCCGCGTTGAAATTGGTGACGCCGGTGCCGTAGAAGTCGCGCTCCACGTAGGTCGCTCCCGAGCCGGAGTCAAAACGCACATCGACCCGGGCGGCGGTGATGAAGACGAAGACCGACAGGTTGGGGTCGGTCGGCTGGGCCAGAACGGAGATCAGATTCCCGGTCAGGGAAGGGGAGTCACAGCGGATGCTGGCATTAGACAGGGCGCCAGTGACCCCCGCCGGACCGATCAGCCCCAGGGTCTGCGCCGCTGGGCCCTTGGTGGGGGCGACCGTGAGCACCGACGTCGGAGCAAGCGTCGGAGCAAGCGTCGGAGCAAGTGAAGGAGTGGGCGAAGGAGTGAGTACGGTTGACGGGCTGGGGCTGGCAACCGCGCTCGAGCAGGCCGCCACCAACAGACTTGCCATCGTGGCCAAAGTCAGAAGCCGCCCAAGAGGCCGGGACCGGAGCCGTCGGCTGATGGCAGTCGCAGTCATATCCGTCGTATCCATAGGGATCTCCTTCTTTAGTTGCCTAGCAAACGGCGCCGATAAGTGGATTGTCCGCCGGCTCACTGATAATCAGGAGCGGATAGGGACCCAAAAGTAGCCGCCGGAGGCGGCTGACTTCTTGCCCATTGATTCTGTTGATGAGGTGTATGTGGTTGCGATGCGCCAAGTTCTCCATCTGAACCTGGGTGCGCCGCTCGCAGAGCATTCGGCTGACCATCTCGTAGTTGATATCTGCTTGCATTTTTCATGACCTCTTAACGTGCCGCCTCATGGTGAGGAGACCAAGAAAATAGTAAGCGGGATAGTAAGCGATTGGAAGGACAAGTCAACTCGAGAGGCCATCTGGCTCAAAACCGAGGGTCTTTTGGCCTACGAACTGGACATCAAATTTCCCCGGATACGAGAATTAGCCTTGACAGGGTCGGCGACCCTGGAGACAATTGGACCGATTCCGGCGGCGCGCACAGAAGGCGCTTATCGCGGGTCCAAACGCCGCTCTAAGTCACCGGCGCCGTGCGGAAGGGGATATCAGAACGGCCCTCCGATAAGGAGGGCCGCCGAGGAATCGCCGGTGGTTTGTGCCTGGCGATTTGAGGCCCACCAATCAGGTGGGCCTCATCCGTTAACGCAGGTGGCGCGGAAGGGCGGAATCCGGCACGACCGGATCGCGGTAGGTGATCCGGCCCGTTACGCCGGTTATGTAACCATCGCCGTACTCGACTTCGCCGGATCGCAGGTTCGGGCTCTCGGTTCCCAGGTACCAGCGGGCATACGGGGCATCGGGATCCAAAGCATAGGCCTTGAGCACATGGTAGCGCCAGCCACCTGGCTTCTCGACTGTGAGATAAGGGGTTTTGACCGGGCGGGTCTTGCCCAGGGGATTGAGAGCCATTTTGTCTCCTTGCGCTTATTGGCGCGCTCCTAGCGGAGCGGCTCTTTGGCGATGTTGGGTTGTAGATGAGGATTGTCGGCGTGGAGGGCTTGGAGGGCTGGTCCCCGCTCCTCCCAGGTGGGCTTATGGCCATCGGCTGGGAGCTCAACGGCCAACCAGCGCTTGGCCGCGGGCGTATCGTGCAAGACCATGCTAGCCGGCACATATGTGGCTGCTTTGAGGCCATCATAGAGGATCGAGAGCTGCTGTCGCCCGACGGTCCCCAGGACCTTGCCGCGGCTCAGGGTTCCGCCGTTGTGAATCAGAACATGCTCGCCGATTTTGAAACCATGAAGTCTCATAAATGGCTCCTCGCGGACTTCTCCCTAGACGATGACCGAAGGACGGCCCATGATCCGTAGGCAGTCCCGACAGGTGACCTCGGACTTCTTGGACGAGCGCAGAAGGCCGGTGACCCGCCGATCGCAATACGTGCGGGAGTCCATGTCGTCCTTGGAATAGTGGACCTTCTTGTCTGCCATCGATCAGTTCTCCTGTGGTTTAGGTTGGCATCACTACTACCGAGACGATAGAGGGCCCCCGCCCCCTGTCAATCAAACCCGATGGGCACGGCGCTGATCAAGCGTCCGATGGCGGAAGCCCCTTGGAGCGGGCGGATCGGTGCGGGACAGCGCGGCGCAACACGCTGGTGAGCCCCCAGATGGTGACCAGCGCCGAAACGAGGGCCAAGACCGCCGTCGCCCCAAGCAGGTCGGCGGCGGGGCCCACGATCATGATTGGCAGTAAGCTCGCGATCGACACCAGCATGTTGAGGATCCCAAAGACCCGGCCACGCACTTCCGGCGGCAGGTCTTCCTGGAGCTGGGTCTGCGCGGAGATGGCGACGGCGGCGTAGCAGGCGCCGGCGGCGAAGGTGATGACGACAATCAGGCAGACCAGCGGGATGATTTGGGTGAGGCTCATCAGGCCATGCGCGGTCAGGCGATCATCGAAAAAGCGCAGAATCGGGGTGATATAAGACAACAGGACCAGCAGTGCTCCCAGTACGATCAAGCCCATTTCGATCACGCGCCGTCGCGCCACGAGGTGGCCAAATGCGTTGAGGGCCACAATGCCGACGACGATGCCCAGACCCAGCGGCAGGATGACCACGACCAGGCTATTGGCGCCCAGTCCCAGCGAAACCCGGGCGAAGTCCGGCCCCAGGACGGCCAGGACGCCGACCAGGGCACCGGTGATACTCACATACGAGAGCGTCCAGCCCACGTTGCGATGATCGCGGATGTAGGCCAGGCCCTCGAGGAGCTGCCCCAGTGCCCCTTTGGCCTCGTGCCCTGCCACCTCGAGGGCGCGGCCCGAAGCGGACAGCGCCTGCTTGCTGAGCAGGGCCGCCTCCTGGTCCTCTTTCTTATATGCGGGCAGGGCCCAGCAGAAGAGGGTCGCCAGGAAATAGAAGGCCGCCACGATCAGAATCAAAACCGCCGGTCCGGCGAACGCGACCACGAATGGCCCGAACAGGGCAAAACCCAGGGCGAAAGAGGCGTTGGTGGTCAGCGCAAAGAGGCCATTGGCCGCCAGGAGTTGCTCGCGCGGGACGAGCCGAGGGATCATCGAGGCTTCTGCGGGGCCAAAGAAGGTTGTGACCGTTGACACCAGGGCCATCAAGCCATAGAGCAAGATCAGGTTACTACCCACTAAGTAAGCGGCCACGAAGGCGAGACCCCGGATCACGTTGGTGACCAGGAGCATATGGCGCTTGTCGACCCGGTCTACGAACACCCCGGCGATCGCCGAGAAGAGGATGGGCGGCAGCAAGAAACACAGCAGCAGCGCACTGATGGCGATCTTGGAGCCGGCATACTCCGACGAGATAAGTACTAGCAGCCCGAGCATGACCATGTTGCCCCCGACCTGGGTAGAGAGCTGGGCCAACCATAGCAGCAGGAAGGGTCGATTGCGCAACACCGCCATCCCGCCGGCGACCGGACGAACTGGCGCCACGCCGGCACCAGAGCGGATAGGGGGATCTTTGGGCTGGTTCATTGCGAGCTCGCGCTCCTTCTAAAGATGGGGCAGGCCCATTATGAGGAGAAGGCACTCAGATGTCCAGTAGTAGTCGCCCTTCTCCTCGCCGGTCCTCACAACAGTTCTACTTGTCTGTTCGTGCTCTCTTCGCGGGAGCGACGGACGCAGGCTTGGCGGGACGGTTAGCCTGCTCTTGGCGCGAGGTCTCCAGGGTGGCCTCAGCTTGATCCGCCGCCTCTGACATCACCTCTTCCGGGGTGGCGTCGGGATCCGCCGCCAAGATCTCCGCCACGACGGTGTCGAGATCGACCCCTTCTATTTCCGCGACCGCCCGCAGGTCGATGAAGTAGTTGGCCATGATAGAGACCACTGCGGCCACCGGCAGGCCGAAGACCGCCCCCCAGATGCCGGCGATCTGCGCGCCGACCAGGACGGAGATGATGGTGATGATCGGATGGACCCCGGCGGCGCGCTTCATCAATCTCGGCACGGCGATATTCATGATGGCCATCTGGACGAAGAACAGGATCAGCGCCACTGGCAGCAAGGCCCCGGGGACAAAGGCGGCGGCCACGAAGATCGGGGGCAGCAAGGCGAGCCCCGGCCCAATAAGCGGGATGGGCATGCACAGCGCTGCGATGACACAGATGGTGAACAAGTAGGGCAGGCCGAAAAGGAGGCAGACGACCGCCGTCAAGGTCACCTGGATGGCAATAAGAAGGGCTTGGGTCCACAAGAAGCCGCGGAAGGCCCGGCTGACCGAGCGTTCGAAGAGGTCGAGCTGATGGCCGTAGCGATTAGGCATGATCCGGCGCCACTTGGCCTGCAACCCGGGAGCGTCCGAGACGATGAAGATCGAGAGGATGAGAATAAGTGAGAGGGTGCCGATGACCGACATGAGAGTACCGGCGATGGTGCCGAGCTGGTTGGTCAGCGTCGTTTCCACCTGGCGCACCACGGTGTCCTGCGCCTGGTGAAAGAGTGACACCAAGTCGATGCTATTGGTGTTGAGGCCCAGACTGTTCTGCAATGAAGCCAAAGTGTTGCCGATCGTCGTGTTCGCCTCATCGCTCCGCCGGACCAGGTTCTGGGCCTCGCCGACGCCGATGTCGGCGGCGACCAACAGGAAGAGCGCGACCAGGGCAGCAATGGCGCCGTAAACCAGGGCCACGGCCCGGGCGTGGCCCAGATGCAGGCGATCACAGGCGCCCTCCACCAGCGGGCTGACCACAAAAGCCAGCAGCCAGGCGAAGAAGCCAATCATCAACAGGTTGGAAAAGGCTCCCACCATCGTCGCCGCCCACTCGCCCAGCAACAACAGGAAGACCAAGGCGCCGGTGGCGAAGAAAAGCACGGCGAAACGCTGGGCATCTTCACTCAACAGGCCCGCTGAGGCCTTGCGCTCAGAATCAGGATGTGGAGAAGAGGTGCTGCTCATACCGGATAACAAGGTCATAATCAGCAGAGTGTCAATCTTTTCAGAATCAACCCCGGTCCCCTGGCTCTCCAAGACCTCCTGGCGCACAACGGCTTGACGGGTTTCGGGCCGCGGCCTATCCTGTGGCCAGAGACCTGTTCTAGCGACATCCTAGGAGGCTCCTATGGCCAAGACCTATCGCACCAGTCGTGAGATCCGCTTGCCGGCCTGGCGCGGCAAATATACGCTGGTCCTTCCCGCAGGGTTGCGCGTCAAGCCCATCTCGCAGGGTGGCTATGCGGGCAAGTTCTTCCTCGATGAATTCCCACCCGCCATCTTCGCCCCTGGCTCCTTCCTGCTCCACGACGCCGTCCACTACGGCATCGTCTTGGAGCCCGGAGATGTGGGTTAGGTCGCTTTGATGAGCGCGCAGACGATTCTCGCAGAGTTGGCGGCCTCCGCCGATCCGATCCGGGCCGCCGCCGGGCAGCGCTACTTCAAGACCGGCCCGGGCCAATACGGCGCAGGTGACATCTTCATCGGGGTTACCGTGCCAGTGGTGCGCCTGATTGCCAAGCGCCACCGGAGCTTGGTCCTTGATGAGATCGAGCCGCTTCTGGCCAGCCCGCTCCACGAGGCGCGGCTGACTGGCCTGCTCATCATGACCTATGCGATGGCCCGCGCCGATGAGTCGGGTCGGGGTGCCCTGGTCTATTTCTATCTGGCCCACACCGACCGCATCAACAATTGGGACCTGGTCGACTCCTCTGCCAGCCACATCCTGGGCGAGTACTACCTAACCCATCCCGGCCGCGAGAAGCTCTATGCGCTCGCGGTCTCTTCTAACCTCTGGGAGCGGCGCATCGCCATCATCGCGACTTTCGCCTTCATCGGCGCCGGTGAGTATGGCGACACCCTGGCCATCGCGGAGTTGCTTCTGGGCGACCGAGAAGATCTCATCCACAAGGCGGTGGGCTGGGCTCTGCGCGAGGTGGGCAAACGCGACCAGGCGGCCGAAGAAGAATTCTTAAGGGCGCACGCAAGCACAATGCCACGAACAATGTTGCGTTATGCATTAGAGCGCCTCAGCCCGGAACGGCGCGCCTACTACCTGGCGGCTCGTGGGACGCTTTGAGCGAACAAGGCCGCCAGGGCCTCGAACTGCAGCGGGGACAACTCTTCTGGGTGGGCCAATAAGTCGGCGAGGTCGTGCTCGTCATCTGGAGGGATCAGCCAGGCAGGCGGGCTTGCCCGGTTCCACAACAACCACTCGTTGGCTCTCTCGTTGTGGATGCGCCCCACGGCTTCAATGAGTGTGGCTTCCACGGCTGTCCCGGACCCGTCGGGACCAGCAACCTCGGTGTCCAAGGTGACATCGATGGTGATGTCAGAGGATATCTCGATCCCGCCCCGCACCGATAAATCGGCCAGCGCTCTGTTGGCCAGGCGGGCGGCGCGGGCCAGCAGTTCCGGGAAACGCGGGGCGATGACGCGGTCGACAAAGGCCCGGCGTTCCGAGTCAGATTCGCGCTGGCTCAATGGCGGGTTTGACGCGTTGGATCCGACTTGATAGATGTAGTAGGTGCCGTAACGCTCATAGCCGGCGGCAGCCAGGGAGACCACCACTCGCGTCTCCACCTCGTCGGTCGGCGTCACACGGTAAGAGCAACTGAGATTGTAGATCAGTCGCTCTTTGGTTGGAGGATGGGATGCGGGGGCCATAGCCCTATCTTAGGCCAAAGCGAGTGCTTCGGCAACCGACGCTTTTAGTCCTTGCCCCAGGGACCCATCGCGACCACTTCGCCTTTGAATGCCGCCTCTAAATCCACCATCTGGTTGCCCGTCTCGCTCGAGATGCGGACACCCCATCTTGAGACATGGTTTGCGCTGGCACCAATGACGGCGCAGAACACGTTCTTGCGCCGCAAGCGGCGGGCGCATTCAGTGGCGAGGCTCTTGTCCGAAGTATACTTCTGCATCACAGGCCTCCTTGTTGGCGCTTTACCACTCGTCTCGATACAGCTCGGTTATCTGTTCGTGGGTGATCCGGGCGAATGCGCCGTGGGCTTTGCTGTCTGGACACCGCCGGAGGTGTCCGTGAAACTCGGTGACGTAGTAATCGGTCCAGGCGCCGATCACGAATGGATTGGTCGCAGTGTAGCAACCGCTCCCGTGCGCGGGGCGAATCTTGCGCATGAATGCCACAAAGGGCGAAGGCGGGCTTTTTGGCGCGGCCATGAGAACTCCTTTCTTCTTGCTCCCACAATATCAGGCAAGGGCGCGCCCTGTCAATCGGCTCGCATCCCCGAGAGCCTTCGTTCGCTTGTCAAATCGACGCAGCGATGCTACTATTAGGGCTATGAGCAGCCCAAGACTACCGCCCCTCATTCGCATCTCCAGCGTCTACCGGACCTATCAGCCCGGCTTGCCGCCGGCGAATGCCCCTTCAATCATCACGGGCTCGATCCTGAATTTCGAGGCTTCGGGCAAGCCGGATGCCCTCAAGCCCGCCCTGGCCCTCCTCGCGTCCGGGGTCGCCACCTGGCCGGTCGCCAACCCGCTGGTCCCCGCCACCAACTGCTTCTCAATCTCCCACCACACGGCTTCCGGTGCCCGCGGCTCCCTCATCGTGCCGACCGGGATGGGCATCCCCGACGAGGAGCTTGCCTCATTCTTCCACGCCCTGGTCGCCGGGGCAGGCCTGCGGGCCCGGGTCTTGCCCTTGCTCAACCTCGAATGCGTGGGCCCCGGCCTCTTTGCCTGGCAGTACTACGAGCCCAAGGTCCGCTCCCTGACCAAGATACTTGGTGATATCGCAGGCCTGCAGGCCCACTGGGCGGCACGGCTGGACACCTATCTTGCCCTCGATCTCTCGGCCCATGCCTGCCGCTCACCGGAGACTGTGCGTGCCATCCACATCGAATTGGAGCCGCTCGAGCACCTGCTGGCCCGCGGCCTGCTGCGCCGCCCGGAGACCATCCGTTTTGGCGGCGCCGGCGCCGTTACCGGCATCCCCGGACTGCCCATGAACCTGGTCCCACCAGCCCAATTGCGGGCCGCCCTCGACAAGTTGTTGTTTGGGGGCTGGTTCGGCGAAGTCTCGGCCCAGCCGGCGATGACCTACTATTACGCCACCCGCGGCCCGCGGTTGCGCGGTCTCGGCCCGCACGACCTGCTCGAAATTGGACAGCCGCCTGATCGCTGATGCGCGGGCACTCATATGGCTTGACTGTGCGGGCAGATACCCTAGATTCGCTCCAAGTGCCAAATCGCAGGAGATGCCAGTGATCAGTGTCGTGACCATGCATGGCGACCAGCCGATGTTCTATCTGGCGGCTAAGAGCGCCCTCGAGGCGCGCGCCTTCAACCACCTGATGGCCCAGATTGATGCGGATCACAGCCTACGCCTGTTCCACCAGGTCGGTGGCACCACACACTCGGGCAACGAGGCCGGGGTGCATGGTTGGGAGACCTGGGCGGGGGTGAGCCGGGCCACTTGTGAGGCGATGCTACCCGAGCTCAATCGGCGCTGGCGGGCACTCATCAGCGAACTAGGATAGGAGCGTAAAATGTCCGACCAAGGCCGTCAGACCCACAGTGACCGCAGTCTCGAGCTGCCGCCCGCCGGCGGGCGACATGACCCCACCTGCAAGTGGCTCTGCCGCAGTCCACTGGGGCCCAAGTGCCGTGCTATCCATAGCTGCTCATTCTGTGCAAGGCAAGAAGCTGGCCGCGGCCAATTCCGCAACAACTATCGTTGAGCGCATTGAGGAGATCCCATGACCAAGCCTAAAACCCCGCCATCCCGCGAAGAAGCCTATCGGCGTATCCAAGAAGGGGCCGCGCGGACAGTGGCTGGCTGGCCTGAGTGGAAGCGCAACGCCACCCAGGTACCGGTCGAGGAGCGTGGCCTACATAATCGAGTGCGATCAGCCGCCCCGACGCCGCCCAGCAGCGAATCCCGCGAAGAGGCCTATCGGCGCATCCAAGAAGGTGCCGCCCGCACAGTAGCCTCCTGGCCTGCCCATAAGCGCGGCAACACTGAAGCGCCCGCAGGAAATGAGCCTGCCGATCGCGGGGTCGGCCTGCATCAGCCCCACAATGTGCACTGATCGGTAGGGTTGACGCTATGCCCCGTTCAAAAACTCCCAAAGAGGCCCGAGAAGACCGGCGGGTCGCCTTCGCCCGGGTGGATGCGGCGGCTCAAGCCCAATTCGAGACCTGGCCCGAGTGGAAGAAGCACCCAACCCAGGTGCCGATCGCCAAAGCAATCTGCCACCTGTGCAATCAGCACAAGCCGGTTGGTGAGCTGGTCCGCACCGCTCTGATCGGGACCACCTCGATCTGGGAGTGCCGCGATGCGAACACCTGCAATGGCCGGCCACGCTCGCAAGTGCGCCGCACTCTTTAAGAGGAGATCTCCATGACCAAGCCAGACGATTACATGCCCGATGGCTACTTCACCGAATTCCCTTCTCGGGTCCACCGCCCTGGGACCAAGCCACCGATCCGGGTTAATGTGCGCCTCTCGGAGGCCGAGGTGGAGAATGTCCTAGCGCGCAAGCGGATTGCAGCTCACCTGGATGCCATGTCGCCCCGCTGCCGACGCTGCGGCCAGACGCGGCCACAGGCGGAGATGCGCCAGCGGACTAACGGCGACTGGGAGTGTCGCAGCTCCCGCAAGTGCGGCGGGCTCTAGAATGACCGGACACCCTCTCCGCTCCAGCCCTCGCTTGACGCTGGCCCGCGCTTTCGCAGCCCGGAGCCATAAGGGCTTCCCACGCAAGGGGACCAATTTCCCCTATGTCGTCCACCCGCTCGAAGTGGCGCGGATCATCGCCAAATACTATCCGGCCAAGGAGGACTTGATCATCGCCGCGCTGCTGCACGACACCATCGAGGACACGCCGGTGACCGCCTCGGAGATCTCTGTCGCCTTTGGCTCGCAGGTGGCAGCGTTGGTGGTCGGCGTCACTTCGTCCCGTGGGACATCCTGGCGGGCCACCCGGAGCGCCACGCTGGCCAAACTAGCTGGCGCAAGCCCTGATGTTGTGCGCCTCAAACTCGCCGACAGCCTCTCCAACATCCTCAGCCTGCGCCGCGACATCCGCGCGCACGGAGCGTCTGCCTGCTATGCCAAGTTCAAGAGCTCGAGCCCGGCCGACATCGCCTGGTATCACTCGAGCATCGGCGAGCTCGCGGCCCGCCGGCTCGGGCCAGAGCCGATGGTGGCCGAGCACAGGGCCCTGGTTGCCGCGCTCTGGCCGACCAAATGAGAGAGGTCCATTATGGATTGGGAATCTAGTGCACAACTACATCAGTTGGAGCAAACCCTTAGCCTGAGTCTGAGCCACGACTTCCACCACCCAGGAGACTGGCGGCTGTCCGGCCCCGATGAGCGCAAGTTGAAGTGCACCGCCAACGACTGCCGACTCGAGGTCGTCCTGGGCAGACTTCCCGGCAAGGGCTGGAGCGTCCTGCGTGGTCCGGGTGTCGGCTTCCTGTGCCCCTGGAACCCCGGGCTGAAAATCACCCAGAAGCCCTGAAGGAGATTGCGATGTCTGATCTAGCCCAACTTTTCGCCGCAGCGGAGGCTGCGGTACCATCCGACTGGCGCGGGCCGATCCTTGCCCCGGTAGGCGAGGGGAAGACCAAAGTCTGGCAGGTCCGGGCCCACCTGGAAGTCCACTCCGGGGTCAATGTCGAGGTGCGCGCTTCGACCAAGGAGATCGCACTTTCGCGCTTCGCGGTGGCGATGGCGGCCAAGACGCGCAAGATCGCGGCTGAACGCCTAATACTTATCCCGTTGAGTCAGCAAGAGTACTATTGACTAGGGTAATCGGATGACTAGTATCACACGATGAAAGTCATGCGTGGCGCGGCATTCAAACTGGCCCCAGATAAGGACCAAGAGTCGAGGTTAGCTGACATCGCCGCTGGGCGGCGGCTGGCCTACAATGCCGCCCTAGAGCTGGTTGATGAGCTTTATCAGTTCACGGCGGGCTCAGATCCGCAGACCTCGGAGGCCTTGGCCGCCGGTGGATATACCCCTTGGCGCTATTTAGATTCTTTCACCCTCAACAACCTCAATGTCCTCCTGCGCAATGCCGGGTTGTACGGCAATTCAAAACGCCTGCCAGTGACCGTGCTTGAGGAAGCTGTGGTGGACGCTCTGCGGGCCCATGCCAAATGGATGGCCTGGACCAAGGACAAGACTGGGCGCAAGGTCGGCAAGCCGCAAGCCGCCCGCTACGACCCACGAGATCTGACCTTCCGGATCCGCAAAGGGGCGGACAGGGCCCTGGCGGCCAAAGACGCCATCAAGCTCCCGGGGATCAAAGAGCCGGTCAGAGTTGCCGGCCTGACCCGCTGGCTGGTCCGACAGCTTGATAAGACCGAGGGCAGCGTGAGATTGGCCACGGTCAAGAAAGAGGGCGGCTTCTGGTATGCCTCGCTCACCGTCGAGCGCGAGCAGCTCGCTCCTGACAAGATCCAAACTCTGGCTGATCTCGATCAACCTTGTGACGGAAGGGTCATCCCCTTTGAGTTGAGACCTGATGTGGTGGGTGGGGATCTAGGCCTGACCACCTTGCCCACCCCCTCTGACGGAACGGCCTTTGCCAACCCGCACTTCTTAATCCGCTCCAAGCTGCGCCTGCGCGCCCTGTCCAAACAGATTTCTCGAGCCGGGCGCCGGCGCTATCTGGCTTGCTGGCGACTGGCGATAATTCATGACCCGGCCAAGTGGGCTAAAGAGGCAGAACTGCTAAAGGCCAACCCCACCACCGGCAGAGGCCTGCCGGTCCCGCCGGCTTACTGGCGCGGATTGGTGCCGCGGAGCCGGAACCTCCTGAGGCTGCTCGAGAAGCTGATCATCCTTCACCGCCACATCGCCGCTCAGCGCAAGGCCCATGGCCAAGTAATCGCATCGCAGATCGCAAAAAGCTACGCCGCCGTGGGTTTGGAATCCCTCAACATCACGGGGTTAATGGCCAACAGCCACCTGTCCCGCGCGATCGCTGACGCTGGCTGGCGTGGCCTGGTCTCGGCCATTGAGAGCTCTCTGGTCGGCCATGGCGGCCTGCTCATCCGCCACGACACCTTCTACCCGTCAACCCAACTCTGCTCAGGGTTCCTGCCCGATGGCACCAAGTGCCCCGGGCGCATGAAGCTCGATCTCTCGACACGCATCTACCAATGCCCGCTCTGCGGCTTGGTCTTGGGCCGCGACCTCAACGCCGCGCTCAATCTGCGCCCGCGCCGGAACCAGGTGGAAACCGCGCTCAAGGCACGAGAGGAGGCCAAGGGCGCCTACGACCAAAAGATGGCCAATCGCGCCAAGCGCGCCGAGAAGACCAAAGAGACCAAGGCGCAGGCCAAGGCGGCCAAAGCCGCCCGCCGCGCAGAGCAAGAAGAAGCTATCGCCACATTATCTGATGTGATCTCTGTCGACCGTGTGACACGGGAGACGCTAAACTGGTCCGGTGAGAGGACAGCCAATGAGGCAGAGGAAACTCTGCCCCGACGGCGATTTCTCGATCTGGCGGCCCTGGCCGCCGGGGGATCCGGACGCATCGACTATGTGGTCGGAGTTCCCGGCAACTCAGCCTCTTTGCTTGCTGAGCCAACGGGATAAGCATTGAACGCCTAGCCCGGCAGCGATCCGAGGAGAAGCTCTGTCTCAAGTCATTCCGCGACCATGGGCACAAGCCCAGCGCTTTTGCCACCGAGGGCACGCGGCGGATCTCACGTTGCGGAGCTTCGGGCTGCCGAGCTTACATCTCAGGCGAATACCTCGGCTCCTACGGGCGGGAGCACCGAGGCGACTCCTTCCCCTGCCCATTCACCCGAGGATGAAAGAAGAGGCCTGCCATGTCGCGATGGACTGACACTGAGCTGCGAGCTATCTACGCCAAACGCTACCCTGAGTTCCACCAACTCGACGGGCCGCCACCGACGAGTCCTTTGATCGTGCGCGCCATGACTGCGCAGGCTGGGGCGGTCCACGGCGGGCACAAGCTCGTCGGATGGCGCATCAGCGCGGATGCCCGCAACGCCCACAGCACCTGTGCCAAGTGTGGAGAGGCGATTTGGGCCACCAGCGCCAAGGTGGTGCCCTCGATGAGCAATCCCACCAAATGCCCCAAGCCGTAGAGCTTAGCCTCCACTCTCCTTGACGCGGCAGGAGCGGATCTGGTACAATAAAGGCATGAACACCATCCCGCCAGTCTTCTATTTGAGCCGCTCGCTCGACCCCGAGGGGGAAGTGCGTGACAGGTTCATGATCAAGACTGGCAGCCGCTCGGAGCCGGTCAGCCGCCAGATGCTGGCTTCGATATCCGATCAGGTGTCCTGGACTCAAGGACCCCTGGTGGTCTGCGAAGCCCAGCGGCCGGACTTCAAGGTTCTGGCCTCCCAGCTTTTGGCAGCCTGTCCTATGCTGGACAACTGGGCGGGTTTGTCAGTCAAGCTCTCTTACAATTTCCTGGCCACGCCATTCATGTGCTACCGCTCCCTGGGCCTCGGGCCGCCGAGTTTCGAAGAGGATGGGTTGAAATGGGTTGAAGGCCTCGATGGCGCCATCCACTACGACTGGGACTCTGATCACCCGCTTTTGGCCGGGAACCCCAGTCTGATCTTCGCGCTCTCATCGTTAGTCCAAGATTGGCTGAGGGATCATCCCGTAGTCGAACCCGATAAACTTGAAAGGACGGCTTAAAAGATGGGCGCGATCAACCGCTGGTTCGACTACGACAGGCAGAACCCTGCCTCGGCCATCGGCCGACCGGTCTACGGCAACAACAAAAAGCAACTGGGCAAGATCATCGCCGTCGAGCCTCCACTACCGCACTGCCGCTCGCCGCGCTTCACCATACAGTGGCGCAATGGTAGCACGAGCGTGCTCGAGGAAGGCCAGATCGGCGACATCGACGGCGACATCGAAGCCCTCAGCCTCCGGCTCAATGAGCTCATGGCCGCGCGGGACAAAGCCTTGTCCTAGGCCCCCAAAGAGGCCCAAAAGAGATAATCAGCGCTTGTCTTCTTAGGCGCGCCCGTGGTAGAATAACCGAGTCAGAGGGACCGAGATATTCCCTCAAAAGCGGACTCAACCGGAGCGCAGACGACATGGCCACACTCGCCATCCACGGCCACTTCTACCAGCCCGA
>Ga0182027_10003135_pt1 | contig 26432 bp, 18 predicted proteins | sample 712E1DmetaG_FD_121300 | JGI IMG/M metagenome (GOLD analysis project Ga0182027, IMG submission 121300) | Permafrost microbial communities from Stordalen Mire, Sweden - 712E1D metaG (Illumina Assembly) | ecosystem: Environmental > Terrestrial > Soil > Wetlands > Permafrost | place: Sweden...
AGGGGTTCGCGCTTCTCGCCGAGGCTTCGACGGAATACGGCTATCACCTGCACCTCCCCGAAATCGCGCGCATCTGGAAAGGCGGCTGCATCATCCGCGCGCGCCTGCTGGACGCCATTAAGAAGGCACTGGTGGCGCAGCCGGCTTTGGTCAACCTGCTGGTGGCCGAACCGTTCAGCGGGATCGCGAACGAGCAGGAAGGCAGCCTGCGAGCCATCGTCTCCAAAGCAGCGGCGGCCGGCATTCCCTGCCTCGCTCTGGCGGCATCGCTCGGCTACCTGGACAGCTATCGGCGCCAGCGGCTGCCGGCGAACCTGCTGCAAGGCCTGCGCGACTATTTCGGCGCCCACCGCTACGAGCGGGTCGATCGGCCTCGCGGCGAGATGTTCCACACAGAGTGGCCGGAGTAGTTACCGAACCGCGACCGTTAGGGAGCGGACCTCGCGTTACAATCTAAGATTCATGCCCGACCAGAACATCAATCGGATCGCCGCGGATATCAGACTGCTCTTGATGGACGTCGATGGCGTCATGACCGACGGCAAGCTCTACCACGTGCCCGACCCCGCCGGCGGCCTGCTCGAAATGAAAGGCTTCGATACCCAGGACGGAATGGCCCTGCAATGGCTGAGTTGGAAGGGCATCGAAACCGGCGTCATCAGCGGCCGCGTTTCGGCGGGAACCGAAGAGCGCTGCCGCCAGTGCGGCTGCAAATATATTTACCAGGGGCACGTCGAGAAGATCCCGATTCTGGAGGAGATTTTCGCGCGCTCCGGATTCACCGGCGCGCAAACCGCGTACGTCGGAGACGACCTGACCGATGTGGTGATCATGCGCCGGGTCGCCCTGGCCATCGCTCCGGCCAATGCGCGGCCGGAAGTCAAGGCCGTGGCGAACCTGGTTACCGAAGCGGCGGGTGGCCGCGGCGCCATCCGCGAGGTCTGCGAGTTGCTTCTCAAGACGCAGGGACATTGGGACGACCTGCTGCGCAAATACGGCATTTATGTCTGATGAAAACGTTTCCAACGGCAAAATCGGTGTACTAATTCAGGCCGAGCCGGGTCCCGGCGTGCTCCACCTGCTGACCGGCGTGATCGCCGCGCACGACGGCGATATCAGCCTGGTGGAGATCATCGAGAACCGCCCGCCGGAAGCGCGCATCTATTTCGAGATCGCACTGGCCGGAACCGCGGAGGCGCTCCTCACCGACCTGGGGAAACTGGCCGTCGTCCGCCTGGCGACCCAGGTCCGCACGCTCCACAAGATTTACGGCAAGCGGATCATCATTGTGGGCGGCGGCGCGCAGGTGGGACAGGTGGCGATAGGGGCCATTTCCGAAGCCGATCGCCACAATATCCGCGGCGAACACATTTCGGTGGACACCATTCCGCTGGTGGGCGAGCAGGCCCTGGCCGACGCGGTGCGCGCCGTCTCTCGCTTGCCGCGCGCGCGGGCGTTGGTGCTGGCGGGTTCGCTCATGGGAGGCGAGATCGAGCTGGCGGTGCGCGAAGTGCGAGCGCAAGGGCTGCTGGTGGTAAGCCTGAACATGGCGGGGAGCGTGCCGGATGCCGCCGATTTCGTGGTCACGGATCCGGTGCAGGCCGGGGTGATGGCGGTGATGGCGGTGGCGGATACGGCCAAGTTCAATCCCGCGCGGCTGACGCGGCGCGTGTTCTAAGCTACTCGAGCGCCAGGCCGTACTCGCGCAGGGGCGCCTGCGGCTCCGAAGGATTATACACGCGCACCCAATAGGTCCCGCGCGCCAGGCGTGCGGGTGCCGTCACGCTGAGCCGGTCACGAACCGGCCGGGCCGTCGCATCCAGCACGGCGGCGCCGCCAGAATCCACGATCCGCACCTGATAGGAAGGGAACGGCGCAACTCCGGTGAGATCGAGTGAAAGCGCTAGAGGCCTGTGGGCGGGCGCGTGCGCACGCAAGCTCTCGTCGCCTCGCGTGAGTCCTAGAGCGACGGCCACCGGAGCCGTAGCCGACGTCCGATAGTAAGGCACAATGCCCCAGACCAGCACCAGCGCCACGGCCCCAGCCATTGCCGTGGCTGGAAACGAACGGATCAGCCAGTCTCCCACAGCGCGCCAGCGGCCCTGGCGGGCCAACTGATCCGCGGCCGCCTGAGCGGTGGCCTGCTGCATGATCCGGACATACGCCTCGGTCTCGCGCAGGCGCTCCTGGCAGGATGTGCAGACCAGCAGGTGACCCTCCAGCCCTTCGAGTTCCGCGGCGGGAACCAATCCCAGGCAATACTGCTCCAGAGCGTCCTCGGAGGCGTGCCCGCCTTGGATCGTCGCCTTGGCCGAAATGGGAGCCCTCCTTACTGCGCCTCGTGCGCAGTCATCCCCAATACTACCGGAAAAGAGTGGCGCCGCAAACTGCGCCGGCCCAACTCGCCGAAGCGCGCCTTGGCCCTCGACTTCAACAGGCGGAACTGCGTGTCGCTCAGCCGCATTTCCCCGCAGATCTGCTCCTGGGGCTGGCTCAGCAGGTAAAAGCGCGTGAGGATTTCACGGTCGCGCCGCGACATTTTCTGGAGAATGCCGAACATGATCTCGGTCCGCTGCCGGGATATGGCATCCTGCTCGGGATTGCTGCGCTGGTCGCAGATGGCCAGGCCGCACTCCAGGCCTGCCTGTTCCTTTCGCGTCTGCACCGCGTTGTCGATGTAGGCGGCCACTTGCCTGCGGACGATGGTCCGCACAAAGCCCATGAGCCGGTCGGGCTCGCGCAACTCGCCGCGGCGGATGGCCTGTACGACGATCAGGAAGGTGTCATGCACCTTGTCTTCGAGCTCCTGAGGCCCGAGTTGCCGGCAAAGATAGAAACGCACGCCCCTGGAGAATACCTTATAAAGCTCTTCCATACCCACAGGATCGCCGGTGCAGATCTTCCCCACCAGCCGGCGCCAGTTTGGTGATGCGGGCGCAGGGCCAGCGCTCACCGGCTCGTTCACAGTGCCACCTTCAACCGCTTCCGTTAACATTCTCTAGTCTCTCCCCATCGCAAAATAGGCTGCCCACAGTCCCGGCGCCGAACGCCAGGTTTTGGATTCGATCATGTCGATTTGTGCGCGCGCGAGGGCCTTGGCCACGTCGGCGCCGCCACTGGCCTTCAAATGGCCGTAAAAGGAACGGAACAACTCCCCGGTGTCGTCTGGAGTGGGCCAGTGACTCACCACCACGGCCCGCGCTCCCGCGGCCAGCCAGGCCCGCGCCAGCCCGACCACCCCGGAATCCGGAAGCACCCGCGCTTCGGACGGCCCGGCGAGAGTGCTGAAGACCTGTGGCGGCGCCTCCGTACGGCCGGACGCGCAACCACTCAGAACGACGATGGCGGGCTTTCGCAAACGCCACAGGCCGATCTCTTCCGCGCCGAGGTAATCCGGATCGCCCCCCGGCGAAAGGCTCAACTGGATCAGCGGGCGGGGCGGATCGTCCCCCGAACGGACCACATGGACGGCCATGTGGATCACGCCCGGCTCGCGCGCCAGCGATGCGGCCAGCATCTGCCGTGTAGCCGCCGGGCCCTCGAGTAGAACCGCGCTCGCGTCCGGTCGCCAGGCCCGTGCGCACGCCCGGATTTCGGCGTCGCTTCCGGCCAGCCGCGGAAGTTCGTCCGGCGCGCCGCTGCCGCGATGCTGTTTACGGCGCGGGTCCGCGGCATTGTAAATAGGATCGCCGACGCCCAGGAACGGCCCACGGCCTTCCTTCCGGTCGCGTCCGCCTCTTCCCGCTCCCAGGAGGAATGCCGCCGGCAAGACGGTCAACGAATGGCGCTCGATCAGGAACACCGGCCTGTCTCGCCCTGGTCCCACCACCAGCGTCGAAAACGGCACCTCCAGAAGCGCACTATCGACGGCCAGCAGCCAGTGAGTTTGCGGCGCCGCGCCTTCCGGGAACAGCGCGCCGTAGAGGCGCTGTCCCAAGGCCGCCGATTCGGGCGCGCCGCTTCTGGCCGCGAGCGCAAACTCGTGGATCAGCGGCCGAAGTTCGCTGGCCCCCGCCAGGCGAAGCAGTTTGAAGCTGCGGCGGGTAACGATCCAGGCGTAGGAGCACGGCTCGTCCAGGTGGAAGCTGACCAGAGCTTCGGAGGGAGCGAGTCCGCGGATCGCCTCGGTCAGCGCGCCTCCGAGATCGTCCGGCCCTTCCGGCGCGCCTGCCCCGGCCTCCATCTCAGCCAGCCGCTGCCGCAAACCGGCGGCTTCATTTCTGCTGGCGCCGGACGGCTCGCGCTGCATGCGGACGCGCGCGGCGCGGAGTTGATCGAGGGTCGCGCGGTAGTCCGCCGGAAGCCGCTTGTGCCAATCGCTCCCTCCGGCGTCCGAACCGCGCAGCGTGGCGGCCCGAACTTCCTCGGCCGCCTCGAACCCTTCCCGCGCCAGAGATTGCTGCCCGGTCCGCGCATAGAGCTCACCCGCCGCGCGGATGAATGAAGAATATAGCTGCGTCAGTCCGACTCCGCTGCTCAGCCGGACCGAATCCGCCGGGAGAATCTCCAGGCGCCACTGTTTGGCCAGAACCAGCGCATGCCGAAAATCCCGAACCGCTTCGGGCAGCCGGCCCTGCGCCAGCCGTAACTGGCCACGCGCATGAAAGTCCAACCAATTCGGAGCGCGGCCGGGATGCAGCTCCGCGACCGCGAGCGAGCGTGCCAGAAGCACGTCGGCGGAATCGAGGTCGCCTTGCGCGACTCTCAACAAACCCAAAGGAGAATAGGACTGGCCGATGTCGCGGTTGGCGCCGAGCAGGCGCAGGCGGAAGGCCTCTGTCATCGCTCGGTCCGCTTCATTCAGCCGTCCTTTATGTAGGTACTCCAAACCGAGTTGGTTAACAACCCGGGCCTTCAACGCGATGTCCCCCTGGGCGTCCGCCACATCCGCAGCCGCGTAAAACAGCGGCACCGCGGCATCCAGGTCGCCTCCCCGCGCCTTAAGCCTGGCCAGTTGCGCCAAAGCCTCGGCGTGGTACACGGACTCCGGCACGGCCTCCAGGGCCTCGACCGCGCCGGCCGTCTCTACAGATGCTGCAGCCAGATCTCCCATCGACAAATACAGCGACGCCAGATTCAGCGACGCCATGCCGCTTGCTTCCCTGTCCCCCACTTTTGCTGCGAGCCCGCGCGCGTCGAGAAAAGCGCGCAGCGCATCCCGATACCCAAAATTCGCAAAGAGAGCGGCGCCGCCATCATTCAAGAACCGAACAGCGGACCGGCTCTCGCCTTCGCGTGTCGCCTTCTCGTACGCCCGGCGGTATGCCGCGGCGGCTTCGACGTAGCGCCCGCTTTGGAATAGTTGCGCAGCGTGTGATCGGATGGTGGAAAAGGCAGGACTCTCGGCGAATTTCTGGCTGCTGGCCAATCGTCTTCCGATCGGACCTCGCGAACCTTCTGTGCCAACCGCTGGCAGCAGGATCAAACAAACCAGAATCGCTTTGGATTGCGCAACGCGCACGTCATCATCTCGGGAGAATGTGGGAACGTGGAAGCTGGCGTTCCTTGGTGGCACCTCGCAGCGGAGCGCCACCAAGGAATAATACCAGAGAGGCGTAAGGTTATTGCCTCAGTTTTGCGAATGTCCTACAAGTTTCGTAGTGGTACGCCTAAGTTTCGTAATAGCGCCCGGAAAGCACAACCCCGGTACGCCTAGAACCAGATTCGGGTGATGATAATGATCGGATCGTGATCCATGGTGTCGTCTCCTCGCAGCGCCCGATGGCGCTTTCGACTGCGAGAGTAGCCGACGCCCGCGGATACAGGCCCGGGCGAGTTTCGGTAAGATGCTGAAAGCAAGGCGTAGAAATTCCTTCGAGAGAAGTGAACGCCAATCCCGCCCCTGGTCCTGCGTGCGCCCGCTGCGTTGTGGGCACTTATCCCCGCAACTGAGGACCTTTAGGGTGTAGCCGGGTGTAGCCGGTCCCCGCACGAGCTACGCCGCGAAGAATTGCCTGCTATTAATGCCTCGCGCAGCGAGCCGCGGAGCCGAGTAACATGCAGCCAGATTTTCGAAATGATCTTAGAGAGTTTTAACTATTCCGCATGCAGATAAGTGCGACTGCGGCGAAGACGCACGTCATACAGAAGGGCGACAGAATGAAATTAAGTCGGCGCAATAATCCGATCAGGGTTTCGGAGAATCCGAATTGTCCGGGGCGCGCTGTTGCAGCGCTTTCGCTGGGGCGGGAGTGTCGAAGTCGAATTCGAAAACGTGACCGGCGGCGTGCACCAGCAGGCGTCCCGGGCCAAGCGCCTTCGAGGGCGATGCGAAAAACACGGCGCCATCGGTGGACTCGCCAGGATCCAGGCGGGTATCGATCAGCGCGATGGCGGAAGCGGCCGCCGCCGCCTTGACCTTCGCGGGGCCGATCTCGGCGAGGTAGTTCTGACGGCGCACTTCGTAGCCGTTGGTAGAGCGAAAGCGCGACACGCCGTTCAGGCTGTTCTCATAGGTGGAGATGAGCTTGATGACGTCGTTGCGCGTGGCGTGCTCCAGCATGCGCTCAACCACCACCTTGGCGGGGGTAGCGTAGAGCCGCGCCCCGCCGGACTGCTCGAAGATGAAGTCCTCGGGCCGGATGGTGAACTTGTCCGTCGAGCCGTTGGAGACGCCGACCTGGACGATCTGGTAGTCGTGCAGGTGCACCGGCAGGTGGGCAAACATCACGGTGATGCCTTCTTTGCTGAGCGTCTGATAGCGCAGGCCGCCAGACTCGAACAGGATGACCTGCGCGCTCACGGCTACTGCAACCAGAGCCGCCACAACACCAATAGTGATAGACCAGGCACGCAAAGGCATCCAGTTCATTATGCTATGCGGCGCACTCCGGCCGCCTCTAATCGAGTTTGAGGCCTTTTTGGCAACACCGGCAGGCTGAGCGACAATAGAGGCGGGCCGAAACCAGAATGCCGTATCGGAGGTTAGTCGCGGGAGTGGTTCTGGCCGCAGGGCTGTGCCTTGGCCAGGGTCAACCGGCGCCGCCAAAGGACGAGCTGCGGATTTCCGCCAGTGTCGACCGAGTGGTGCTGCCTGTGACGGTGGTTGACGGCCGGGACCGGATTGTCGCCAACCTCACTAAGGACAACTTCCGGATTTACGACGAAGGGCGGCTGGTAGCAATTCACGACTTTTCCCAGCGCGATATTCCACTGACGGTGGGACTTGTGGTGGACAGCAGCACCAGCATGCGGCCCAAACGTGAGCACGCCATCCTGGCCGCGCTGAGTTTCGTGCGCCTGAGCAATCCCGAAGATGAGGCATTCGTGGTCAATTTCAACGAACGGGTATCTTTCGGATTGCGCCAACCGTTTTCGGCGGATCCCGACCAGCTCCGGGCGGCCTTTTTGAAAGTGCCCTGCGAAGGCAGAACCGCCCTCTATGACGCCGTTGTGGCAGCCACGGAGCATCTCGCTCTCGGCACGCGGGACAAGAAGGCCCTCATCCTGGTGAGCGATGGCGGAGACAATTCCAGCCGGCACGACCTGCGGCAGGCCCTGGAAGCGATCCAACGTTCCGAGGCCATCGTGTACACGATTGGCCTCTACGACGACCAGGATCCCGAACGCAACCCCGGAGTCCTGAGGCAACTGGCGCGGGCGAGCGGAGGTGAGGCGTTCTTCCCGCAACGCTCGACTGAGTTGCCCGACATCCTTGCGCATATTGCCGAACTGCTGCGGAGCCAGTACACCATCACGTTCGCCCCGGTCAACGACGGCCGCGACGACCGCTACCGCCACGTTCGGGTGATCGCAACCCCTCTCGGCCGCAGACACCAACTGGTGCGCGGACTGGTGGTGCGCACGCGAGCCGGCTACTACGCTCCCAAGATCGAGAACGTCGCCGAGGGAGCGGGCCGATAAGGGCACGCATGCGCGTGGCGGAAATCGTTCTATGGTCGGCGGCCGCGGTGCTGCTGGGCGTCTACGCGTGGGTCCAGGTCGAGCGGAACGTCTATCAGACCTTGGAGACGCGGGCTTTCGACCAGGCGCTACGCGCGCCGCGGGGCGCTCCGGCCGCTCTTCGGGAGCTCAAGGAAGTGCCGCCAGGCGTGCCCATCGGACGCATCGAGATCCCGCGCCTCGGCGTGCGCGCCATGATTCTCAACGGGACCGATGCGACGACGCTGCGCCGCGCCGTCGGCCACATCGAAGGGACGCCGCTGTTCGGCGCCTCGGGCAACGTCGGCCTCGCGGCGCACCGCGACACCTTCTTCCGCGGGTTGCGCAACATCCGCCCGGGCGACAGGATCGAGATCGAGACGCTCCAGGGCGCCTATCGGTACGTCGTAGACGGGACCAGGATCGTGGGCCCGAACGAGACGGCCGTGCTCGACGCCTCCGCATACCCTACGCTGACGCTGGTGACCTGCTATCCATTCGACTATGTAGGGTCCGCACCGCGGCGGTTCATCGTGGCGGCACATCTGGCGAACTCAAACGGCGGCGGCAGCCTCGAGGCTCTTCAGCTTCGCCGATAGCGTGGTTCGTTTGAGCCGCAGCATCAGGGCGGCCTGCTTCTTGTTTCCACCGGTCCGCTCGAGCGCCTGGCTGAGGATGCTGCGTTCTATGCGGCTGACTGTGCGTTCGAAATCGAGGCCGTCGTCGGGCAGGCGAATGGAGGGCGCGGCCGAGGCGGGCAGCGGCTTTCCCTCCGAGGGCGACGGCAGAGGGAAGTCGCTGGGATAGAGGACCTCTTCTTCGCCGCTCATGGCCACCGCCATCTCAACCGCATTCTCGAGCTGGCGGACGTTGCCTGGCCAGTTGTGCGCCGACAGGCGCTCGAGCGCGGCCTCCGTGATCCGCTTGGGTGCGATGCCCTCGTTGCGGCAGACCTTGTCGATGAAGTGGTTGACCAGCAGCGGGATATCGGAAATGCGCTCGCGCAGCGCCGGCATGCGCAGGGGAACGATGTTGAGGCGGTAGAAGAGGTCTTCGCGGAAAGTTCCCTCGCGAACGCCCGCGGCCAGATCGGTATTGGAGGCGACAATGATCCGCACATCGAGCCGCAGCGTATCCGAGCTCCCCAGCCGCTGCACCTCGCGATCCTGGATAACGCGCAGTAATTTCGCCTGGAGCTCGAGCGGCATGTCGCCGATTTCGTCCAGGAATAGCGTGCTGCGGTGCGCCAATTCGAAGCGGCCAACCCGTTGCGCGATCGCTCCGGTGAAGGCGCCCTTCACGTGTCCGAACAACTCGGCTTCGAGAAGCGTAGCGGGCAGCGCGTTGCAGTTGACCGCGACCATCGGCAGGTGGCCCCGGCCGCTGGCGGCGTGTATCGCGCGGGCGGCCACTTCCTTGCCGGTTCCCGTTTCCCCGCTGATCAGCACCGTCGCGCGGCGCGGCGCGACCAGACGGATGATTCCTTCGATGGTCTGGATGGGACGGCTTTCACCAACCAGCAGCCGCTTCCAGGGAGCCGGATCCGATTGTCCGGCCAGCGCCAGCGCGCGAGCGCGCTGCTCGGAAAGGGCCTGCTCGACGACCCGCGCGGTGTGCTCGATGTCGCTTCCAGCGCCGAGGAAGTCGTAGGCGCCGAGCTTGGTCAGCCGCACGGCTTCTTGGAACGAGCCCTGCGGATAGCGGATGATTACAGGCAGCGCCCGGTTGAGGCGGCGGACTTCCTCCAGCCACTCCTCGGCGGTCCACTCGGCCATGGGAAACTCGGCGACGACGGCATCATAGGCCCCACTCCGCGCGGCTTCCATGGCCGCGGCGGCGCCTGCGACTGTCTCTACCTCACAGTGGCAGAGACCGGGCAGGGCTTGGCGCTCCTCGGGAGTCACGCCGCTCGATTCCGATGTACCCCACAAGACTCTCATCGCTGCATGCCATTAATCGGCAGAGCCGGGCAGATCTTTACAGAAGTGAGTCCTAAGTGCTTGGGAGGAATCGCTTTGTCCGCTTGCTGACGCGCGCGGTTCGGTATCGGGTTCCCGCGCGGTCATGACCCTACGGCGCCGCGCTATCCACGCCCGGCAGGATCACGAGCGAGGTTCGCGGAAAAGCGAACTTGCGGCCGAGCTCGTCGATTACGTTCACCTGACAGACGTATTCGCCCGGCTTCAGGCTGGCGGTCTGTGCGTTCAGATTCAGGGAGATGGTGCCGTCGCGCTTGGCGTCCGGACGGTTCACTCGAACCGGTTGAGTCTCCATCACCTTCTGCCCCGCCTGGTACAGCGCCATGTCGGCGGTCACGCCGGCCAGGTGGATATTCGACGGCAGGTTCTGCGGCGCACCGGGATCATAAACCTCAAGGTATACATGAAGGTTTTGCCCGGGACGAAAGACCCGCGTGACATTAGGAACGATCTTCTGGCCCGCACTGGTCACCAGCGGGTTCTGCTCCAGCAGCTTCTTGTCGTTCCGGACGCCGGCGATCTGGCTGAGCGACTGCGTTTGATTGCTCAGGATCACCGAACTTAGCCGCAGCGCGCCGCCCGAGTTCAAGTCTGGTACCGTAAACGGCGCTTCGAAGGTGCCCAAACGGCCCTCGCCATTCTCGCGCGCAACGAATTTCAGCGTGTATTTGCCGGGCCCCAGCGTCACGCCGGTGTCGTATTCCACCTGGCTGCGGCCGACCTGCCCGGCGGTGGCCTGATCCAGTTTGAGGGGGATGGTGTCGCGCACGGTCGAAGCGGGCTGCCCGCGCGCGTCCCGGACCTGGGCCATGAAGTCCAGTTCGGTGGCGGCCTTCTGGCCCTTGCTGTGGAAAGACAGAGCCGAGCCCGGCATCTTGACCGAGATGGGCACGAAGTACTTTCCTTTCGCCAGACGGAAATAGTCGATTTCGACCGCGATGGGAAGGTCGGTCACCGCACTGTCGCTCTCGAGCGCGCTTGTCAGTTGGGTTTCCTTGTCTTCGCCCTTCATGCGGCCGAAAGCCACCGGGCCGTAATACCCCTGCCGGTAATCCAGCTTCAACTTGAGCGCGGCGTAGGTGGGGGCCAGGCGCACCTGTATGCGCCGGTAGCGGCCATCCATGGCCGCGTTGGTGCTGGCGTAGGTGAGCATGTAGTAGCTGCGAATGTCCTTCTGGACTTGCACCATGCCCACGCTCAGGTCGTTCGAATCGAGAAGCGCCTTTCCGCCCGTATCGGCGGCCAGCGAATCGAGCGTCTCCTGCTGGTTGTGGAAGCTGTTGCGGAGCGAAGTCTGTCCCGCGCCGCTATACAGGTTGGAACCCACCGCTCCCGCCTGGCTCGCGTCTCCGCCGGGCGCCGAGGCCGATAAACCGCGGGCGTCGATGGTGTAGAACGCCACGTTGGCGCGCACCGCCGCGTTGACCGTGGCGCGAAGCTGCGACTGGTTGTCTACGCCGGTCTTCTCGACGCCGCTCGAAATGTAGACCAGCGCCTTTTTCTGTGGATAATACGCCAGGCGGCGGGCGGCATTTTCCAGGGCGGCGAGCTTGCGGTCGGTATTGAAGATGTTGAATTCGGTCTCGTCGGCCACGTACATGCCGCTTTGGTCTTCGGCGTCCGCGCCCGTGTCGGCCAGAGAGGCAAGCTCGCTCGCCTCGCCGATGTGGAACCGCTGCAAGGTGGCGATAAGCAGGTCGCGGTCGCTGGTGAATTCCTGCACCGTGCGTAGGCTGCTCCCGAAGACCATGACCGACACCAGGTCGCTGGGCGTCATCTTGGTTTTGAGGAACTGCATGGCGGCGTTCACGGCGCGGACCTGCTCGGCGGGCGCCATCGAGGAGAAGTCGAAGAGCATGACGATCAGGCGGTGGTCCTGGACCTTGGGCGCGGGCGTGGCCGCAGGCTCGGGCTCGGCGCGGTTCTGCAGGACGCGGTGCGCCGGACTGGCTTCGACTGGCGGCAAAGGCACGGTTTCCAGGCGCTGCAGCTCGCAGGACTGCAGGCGCTGCGGCTTGCCGTCTTCGAGTACGACGAAGTCAGCCTTGGTCAGGTTCTCAAGCGGCTGGCCGTCCTTGCCGAGAACGGTCACGTTCACCACCACCACATTCGCCGTTGTCGAGAAGGTGGACTGAGCTTGCGGCAGCCCGGATGGGGCCACCAGAACTGCTGCGAGGAAGAGCGCGAGTGGTTTCAAAACCGGAACCTCAATACGGCGCTCAGCGAGCGCATCTGAGCGGCCGCAGCCACGCTGTCATAGTTGAAAGCGCCCACGGTGGTGTAGACGCTGGTGAAGTTGACGTGATTCAGGACGTTGGTCCCTTCCATGCGAAGCTCCAGACGGCGGCGCGAGTCGCCCAACTGGAAAGACCGCCCAAATCCAAGGTTCAAGGAGACCATCCCGGGGCCGGGGATGGTGTTGCGCCCGGCATCGCCGAACTCGCCGGTAGGCGGCTGGGTGAATGCACCGGGGTTGAAGAAGCCGCTTCCCGAAGAGATGCTTTCGCCGGTCGCCTCCGCGCGCCCGCTGCCGACGCCATTGGTGGCCGCCAGGCCCAGGCTGCTGCCGCCCGCCCGCGCGGTGAGCGGCGCGCCCGTCTGGGCGGTCAGCCCCCCGCTGATCTGCCAGTCTTTGAGCAGCCGCCCGCCGAGGGTGCCGGGGGCGATGCGCGAGCCGTCAGCGCCGAAAGGCGAGGCCAGCACCCAATTCATGTTGAGCACGTGACGGTGATCGAAGCTGGAAAGCCCGCGCTCGGCGGCCAGGTCGAGCCAGTTCTGGGCGACGGTGTTGCCCGCGCCTCCAAAGGTGGAGGAATCGTCGATGGATTTCGAGAACGTGTACAGCGTCGTCATCGAGATTCCGTGGCGGAACCGCCGCTGCAAGCGCGCCTGCAAGGCATGATAGATGGAATCGCCCACCGAGCTGTCGTAGGTGTAGACCTGCGTCCGAAAACCGGTGCCCGGCGAGCCCTGGCCGGGAGTCATGAGGACGTCGAGGCGCGTGCCCTTGGTGCCCGAGTAGCCGATCTCCGTGAAGAATCCCGCGCCGAGGTCATGCTGTACGCTCACGTTCCAGGTCTGCGCGTAGGGCGTGCGGTAATTCGGGTCGACGGCGTAGGTGTTGGTCACCCCGCCCGGAACCGGCGTGCCCAGGAAAGCGGTCGCGATGGTCAGGGGATCCGCCGGCGTGCTGTTTATGTTCTCGGAAGTCGCGAAGGGCGGCTGCTGCGCCATGCTGCGGGCGAGGCCGATATAAGCCTGGCCGTTGTAATAGATCCCGTAGCCCAGCCGGACCACGGTGGAGCGTTTCAGCTTCGCGACCTTCCAGGCCAGGCCGAAGCGCGGCGAGAAGTTGTTGTAGTCCGTGTTGATGAGGCCGGCTGGAACGCCGGAGTCGGCCGGCGTCACTACCGTGGCACTGGTGAAGCCGGGCGCGATGGCGAGATTTGCGAGGTGGCCGTACTTCTCCTCGATGGGGATGAACAATTCATAGCGTACGCCCAGGTTGAGCGTGAGATTCGGCCCCACCTTCCACTCGTCCATGGCATAGCCGTTCCAGGAGTTCTGTTGGAGATATACGCTCTGGCCATAGCGGATGGAGGCCGATTGCGGCTGGCCTTCGAGGAAATCGGCGAAGTCGAAACCGGTGACCTGGCCGGTGAAGTTCAGCGTCCCGCGGCCGTTCGGATCGGTGGTGGTATTCAGATCGCTGCGGGTATATTGCGCCCCGAATGTGAGTGTGTGCGTACCGTGCACCACCACCACGCTCTCGCTGCCGCTCTGGCTCTGGTTGCGCGTCAGGACCGGGCTGCCGTCCGAGAGCGAGGCGAAGTTCGAGCCGGTGAAGTTCAGATTCGGCGGACCGAAGTTGAGCGGGTTGGTGGAGGTCCCCTGAATGCCTAGCTGCTGGGCGACGTCCGGGCCATTGGCGAAGAACGGCGTGGTCTGATTCAGGTTGCGGTTGAAGGTGACGCGGGCGGTGCTGATGAGCGTGGGAGAAAAAGTGCGGGTCCAACCGAGGTCGGTGGCCAGGCCGCTGCCACTGGTGGTATCGAGGAAGCCGAAGGGCTGCGAGACGTCGCCATCCCGCCGCTGGTAGCCAACGTGGAAGGCGAGGCGGTCCTTTTTCGTGATGTTGCGCTGCACTCGAAGGCCGAAATTGTCGCTATTTTGCGGCACGGAGGCCTCAAAAGTGTAGTTATTCACCAATCCGGGCTGGTTGGGCAGCGGGATGTAGTTGAGGAGTTGCCGCGCGATGGGATTGATGCCGGGAAAGGTGATTCCGGAGAGCGGATTTGTTGCGGGCAATTGAGAGAAGTTACCCTCGCGTTCGAGCACCGTCGGCACAGTCTCCGTGGCCGAGTACGGGTTCTTGGCGCGCGTGGCGAAGTAGCTCAGAAAGAAGAACGTCGAGGTATCCTTGACCACCTTCGGGATCACGAGCGGGCCGCCCAGAACCACGCCCAGGCGGAGTTGAGCATAGGAGGGCTGGAAAAGATCCTGGCCGGTGATGGAAAAGGGCTTCGCATTCAAGTCGGAGTTGTTGAGCGTGGCGAAGACCATACCGTGGATCTCGTTGGGCGGGCGGCGATTGCCGAACTGGGCGCCTCCCGCTCCCGGTCCGCGGCCTCCCGGACGTCTGCCCCCTCCGGGGCCGCCGAACCCGCCGCGACCTCCGCCACCGCCGCCGAATCCGCCACCACCCCCAGGGCCGCCGGGACCGCCAAAGCCGCCGCCCGGGCCATCGGGACCGCCGCCCGGTCCGGTCTGGCCCCCATTCTGGCCGAAGCCCGGAGCGTTGGGCTGCTGGCCGTCCTGCGCGCCTCCCCGAAACAAGGAGAAATCCGGGGCGGCATTGGCTTGCAGTCCCTGGCTCAGGCTGCCCGACACCAGGAAGGTCTCGTTGCTGTCCGTGCCGGCGGCGGGCGCCTGCTGCGGAGTCTGGCCGGCGCTCACCTCGTTCTGAATCTGTGATTCGATCTGGCTCCCGTTCTGCCCGCCGGCAAAGCGGCTCAAACGCGCGGCCATCTCCGATTCCTTGAGGCTGAGGCTGAAGTCGAGCGGGCGCGCGGGGTCGGGATCGGTCACCTGCTTGCGCGCGGGCACGAAACCGAACATGGTGACCTCAACGGTCCATGCTCCGGCGGCCAGGGGCGGCAGGGTGTAACGCCCGCCCTGGTCCGTCACGGCGACAGACTTGGTGGCGCCCTGGGAGGCCGTGACGGTGGCCCCAGGAATTGGTTGGTTGCCGGACTTCACGACGCCGCTTTGCGCCTGGAGCGCGGCGGCTGCCGCTAGGATCCACAAGGTACACAACCAGATTCGGAACATCGCTTTTCCACCCATTGAGAGGCTCTATGGCGTTAGGCGCTTGCCACCGGCGGCCCGGTTACCGGATCGTCCGATGGTTTACAATCCTTTACAGGATCGCAAAACCTGAGTGGACGCGTAACTCCAGGGGGATCCGCCGTCGTCCTAGAACTGAGAATCTTTCTTCGACCTCGCGTTCCACTCCGGTGAGACAAGACGAGACATGGCATAAGCCAGACTATGGACACTAGCAATCAAGTTCCTGAGAAACAAGAAGTTCCCCGGCACCACAAAGGTCGCTGGGTGTGGCTGTTGATCATCGCCGCGGCGGCGTTGGCGGTGTGGATGATCCGCTCGCGTCAGACCAATGCACAGGCGCCAGGCGGCGCGGGCGGGCGCGCCGGCAGGGTGATGGTGATTCCGGTGGCGGCCGCCCCGGCAACGCGCGGCGATATCCCGGTGTATCTCGACGGCCTGGGATCTGTGACGCCGGTCTACACGGTCAGCGTACACACGCGGGTTGACGGCCAGTTGATGAACGTGTATTTCAAGGAAGGCCAGTTCGTGAATGTGGGCGACGTCCTGCTGGATATCGACCCGCGGCCCTTCCAGGTGATGCTCGAGCAGGCCCAGGGGCTGATGGCGCACGACCAGGCGCTGCTGGCCAACTCGAAGGTGGACCTGGCGCGCTACCAGACGCTGCTGGCGCAGGACGCGATCCCGAAGCAGCAACTCGACACGCAGGTCTCCACGGTGGCGCAGTACGAGGGCGCAATTAAGACGGACCAGGGGGCTATCGACAACGCCAAGCTGCAGATCGTCTATTGCCACATCACGGCGCCGATCGGCGGGCGCGTGGGGCTGCGGCTGGTGGACCCGGGCAATATCGTCCACGCCTCCGACGCGAATCCACTGCTGGTGATCACGCAGATGCAGCCGATCACGGTTGTGTTCACGCTTCCGGAAGACAGCCTGCCCCCGGTTCTTCAAAAGCTGCACGCCGGAGCGCGGCTGACGGTGGATGCCTATAACCGCGACCGGACCCGCAAGCTGTCGTCGGGCTATCTGCTGACCACCGACAACCAGATTGACCAGACCACGGGCACGCTGAAACTCAAGGCCGTCTTCGAGAACCGCGACGGCACGCTGTTCCCGATGCAATTCGTCAACGTGCGGCTGCTGGTCGAAGTCAAGCGCCAACAAGTCATCGTTCCCGCGGTGGCGATCCAGCGCGGCTCGCAGGGAACCTACGTGTACGTCGTCAAGCCGGACAGCACGGCCGATGTGAGGGTGGTGACGACGGGCGTGAGCGAGGGAGGGAACACGTCGATCGACCGCGGGATTGAGGTGGGGGAGAACGTCGTCATCGACGGTGCCGACAAGTTGCAGCCGGGCACCAAGGTCACGGTGCGAACGCCCACCGGAGCCCCGACCGGGAACCGCCCCGGGGCGCCCCATCGTCCCGCAGGAGGTCCGCCGGCTTGAGCCCATCGCGAATTTTCATTCTCCGGCCGGTGGCGACTTCGCTGCTGATGGCCGCGCTCGTGCTCATCGGGCTGGTAGCGTACAAGCAACTGCCCGTCTCCGCGCTGCCGCAAGTGGATTACCCGACCATCCAGGTGCAGACGTTTTATCCGGGTGGCGGCCCGGAAGTGATCGCTTCCTCCATCACCGCGCCACTGGAGCGCCAGTTCGGCCAGGTGCCGGGCCTGAGCCAGATGACCTCCATCAGCTCTTTCGGCAGCTCGGTGATCACGCTGCAGTTTTCGCTCGAGCTGAATATCGACGTGGCGGAGCAGGAAGTGCAGGCGGCCATTAACGCCGCCTCGACCTATCTGCCGAAGGACCTGCCGAATCCGCCCATCTACAGCAAGACCAACCCGGCCGACGCTCCCATTCTGACCCTGGCGCTGACCTCGACCACACTGCCCCTTCCGCAGGTGGAAGAAATGGCGGACACGCGCCTGGCGCAGAAGATCTCGCAGTTGCCGGGCGTGGGACTGGTGAGCATCAGCGGAGGGCAGCGGCCGGCCGTGCGCGTGCAGGCCAACCCGACGGCGCTGGCCTCTTTCGGGATGAGCCTCGAAGACCTGCGCCTGGCACTCGGCCAGGCCAACGTCGATCAGGCCAAGGGCAACTTCGATGGGCCGCAACAATCCTGGACCATCGGCGCCAACGACCAACTCGTGAGCGGCGCCTCCTACGCGCCGATCATCGTGGCGTTCCGCAAGGGCGCCGCGGTGCGCCTCTCCGACGTGGCCACGGTGGTGGACAGCGCCGAAAACGTAAAGCAGGCCGCCTGGGTGGGCACCACGCCGGCGGTGATTCTGAACATACAGCGGCAGCCCGGCACCAACATCATCAGCGTGGTGGACCGGACCCGCAAGGTGCTGCCGCAACTGCAGGCGTCGCTGCCGTCCTCAGTGAAGGTTGCGATCATCTCGGACCGCACCACGACGATTCGGGCCTCGGTGCGGGACGTGGAGTTCTCGCTGCTGCTGACCATCGCCCTGGTGGTGATGGTGATCTTCCTGTTTTTGAGGAGCTTTTCGGCCACCATCATCCCCAGCGTCGCGGTGCCGCTCTCGCTGGTGGGAACTTTCGCGGTGATGTACCTGCTGGGCTACAGCCTGGACAACCTGTCGCTGATGGCGCTGACGATCTCGACCGGGTTCGTGGTGGACGATGCCATCGTGATGATCGAGAACATCTCGCGCTATATCGAGATGGGCGATCCTCCGCTGCAGGCTGCTTTGAAGGGCGCGGGCGAGATCGGGTTCACCATCGTTTCGCTGACCGTGTCGCTGATCGCGGTGCTGATTCCGCTGCTGTTCATGGGCGACATCGTGGGCCGTCTGTTCCGCGAATTCGCGGTGACGCTGGCGGTGACCATCATTATGTCCGCGGTGGTGTCGCTGTCGCTGACTCCGATGATGGCCGCGCGCATCCTCCGGCACACGCCCCAGAGCCAGCAGGGCCGCTTCTACCGCTGGTCCGAAAACGTGTTCGAGCGTGTGATCGCGCGCTACGGGAACGGCGTGCGCTTCGTCCTGAGGCACCAGACGGAGACCATTATTGTGGCCGTGGCCACTCTGGTAGCGACCATCGTGCTGTACATCGTGATCCCCAAGGGATTCTTCCCGGTGCAGGATACCGGCGTGATTCTGGGGATCTCGGAGGCGCCCCAGGCGATCTCGTTCGCAGCCATGGCCCAGCGGCAGCAGGAACTGGCCAAGGTGATCGTGCAGGATCCGGCGGTCGAGACGCTCTCCTCTTTCATTGGCGTCGATGGGACCAACACCACTCCCAATGGCGGGCGCATCCAGATCACGCTCAAGCCGCTCGATGAGCGCAACGCCAGCGCGTCGGACATCATCCGCAGGCTGCAACCGAAGCTGGCCGAGGTGCAGGGGATCGATCTCTACATGCAGCCGGTGCAGGACCTGACGGTGGAGGACCGGGTCAGCCGGACGCAGTACCAATACACCGTCGAGGGGCCGGACTCCAAGGCGCTGAACGCCTGGGTGCCGCAACTGGTGGAGAAGCTCAAGACGCTGCCCGACTTGCGCGACGTGGCCAGCGACCAGCAGAACGACGGACTGGGGTTGCTTCTCACCATCGACCGCGATACGGCGTCGCGGCTCGGCATCACGCCGCAGATGATTGACGACACGCTCTACGATGCGTTCGGCCAGCGCCAGGTGTCCACCATCTTCACGCAGTTGACGCAGTACCACGTGGTGCTCGAAGCCAGTCCGAAATGGCAGCGGAGCGTGGATTCGCTGCGCGACATCTATGTGCCGACGACCGGTGGGGGCCAGGCGCCGCTGGGCTCCTTCACGCAAGCCACGCCGGTGTCGGTTCCGGTGGCGGTCAACCACCAGGGGCAGTTCCCCTCGGTGACGCTCTCGTTCAACCTGGCGCCCGGGGCGTCGCTGGGCGCGGCGGTCCAGGCCATACGCGGCGCCACCACTCAGTTACATATGCCCGCCAGCATGGAGGCGGCCTTCCAGGGCACGGCGCAGGCTTTCGAATCGTCTCTCTCGAACGAGCCGCTGCTCATTCTGGCCGCTATCATCACGGTGTACATCGTGCTGGGGGTGCTGTATGAGAGCTACATCCACCCGATCACGATTCTCTCCACCCTGCCCTCGGCCGGGGTGGGCGCCATCATCGCGCTGATGCTGTGCCACGAGGACCTGGGGGTGGTGGCCATCATAGGCATCATCCTGCTGATTGGCATCGTGAAGAAGAACGCCATCATGATGATCGATTTTGCGCTCGAAGCCGAGCGCAACCAGGGCAAGACGGCGGAGGAGGCCATTTATCAGGCCTGTCTGCTGCGCTTCCGGCCCATCATGATGACCACCATGGCGGCGCTGCTGGGCGGCATTCCGCTGGCCCTGGGCACGGGCGTGGGCAGCGAGTTGCGGCGGCCGCTGGGCATCAGCATCGTGGGCGGCCTGATCGTCAGCCAGACGCTAACCCTGTTCACCACGCCGGTGATTTACCTGGAATTCGACAAGCTCGGTAAGTGGGTGGCGCGGCGGCGGCACGGGGCGGGGGGCGAGCAACTCGCGTTGCCGCTGGCGGAGTAACCGTGGGACTGTCGGCGCCCTTCATTCGCAGGCCGGTGGGCACGTCGCTGATGACGGTGGCCCTGGCGCTTTCGGGAGCCATCGCCTTCCGCCTGCTGCCGGTCTCGCCGCTGCCGCAGGTGGACTTTCCCACCATTCAGGTCGGGGCGGGACTGCCCGGAGCGAGTCCGGAAACGATGGCCTCCTCGGTCGCCACGCCGCTCGAGCGCCAGTTCGGACACATCGCCGGCGTCACCGAGATGACCTCTACCAGCTCGCTCGGATCTACCGGCATCGTCTTGCAGTTCGACCTCAACCGCAATATCGACGCGGCCGCGCGCGATGTGCAGGCGGCCATCAATGCCGCGCGCGGGTATCTGCCGGCCAACCTGCCGAGCAATCCCACTTACCGGAAAGTGAACCCGGCCGACGCGCCGATCCTGATTCTGACCCTGACGTCGGACGTCGCCAACCAGGCCCAGATGTACGACATCGCGTCGTCGGTGCTCCAGCAGAAGCTCTCGCAGGTGGAGGGAGTGGGGCAGGCGTTCGTGGGGGGCAGTTCCCTGCCCGCGGTGCGAGTGGAGCTGAATCCGGCGGTGGTCAACAAGTACGGGATCGGGACGGACCAGATCGCCGCGGTGCTGGCGGCCGCGAATGCCAACCGTCCCAAGGGCGATCTCGCCAACGGCACCCAGACCTGGCAGCTCAGAACCACCGATCAGTTGCTCCAGGCCAAGCAGTATATCCCGCTGGTGGTGGCGTATCAGAACGGCGCGGCGGTGCGGTTGTCGGATCTGGGAGAGGTCACCGATTCGGTCGAAGACCTGCGCAACGCCGGAATGTCGAACGGCAAGCCGTCGGTTCTGATCATCGTCTTCCGCCAGCCGGGCGCGAACATCATCGAAACCGTGGATCGGGTGCGCGCCCTGCTGCCGCTCTTCCAGGCCTCGATTCCGCCCTCCATCCATCTGGGCGTGGGGATGGACCGCACCATCACCATCCGCGCCTCCGTGCACGATGTCGAATACAGCCTGCTGATCTCCATCTGCCTGGTGATCCTGGTGGTGTTCGTTTTCCTGCGGAGCCCGTGGGCGACGGCGATTCCGAGCGTGGTGGTGCCGCTGTCGCTGATCGGAACCTTCGGCGTGATGTACCTGCTGAACTACAGCATCGACAATCTCTCGCTGATGGCGTTGACCATTTCGACCGGCTTCGTTGTCGACGACGCCATCGTGGTGATCGAGAACATCACCCGCTACCTGGAACAGGGAATGAGCCCCATGGAGGCGGCGCTCAAGGGATCGAACGAGATCGGCTTCACGGTCCTTTCGATGAGCACTTCGCTGGTGGCGGTGTTCATCCCGATTCTGCTGATGAGCGGCATTGTGGGACGGCTGTTCCGCGAGTTTGCGGTGACGCTTTCGATCGCCATCGGCGTCTCGCTGCTGGTCTCGCTGACCACCACGCCGATGATGTGCGCGCGCTTTCTGAAGTCCCTGAAGGACCAGAAGCACGGCTGGCTGTACCGGCTCAATGAGCGGGCCTTCCAGTGGCTTTTGGACTCCTATGCGGCGGCCCTGCGCGTGGTGCTGCGGCACCCGGCCATCACGATGGGGGTGCTTTTGATCACGGTCGCGCTGAACGTCTATCTCTTCGTGATCGTGCCCAAGGGCTTCTTCCCGGAGCAGGACACGGGGCGCATGACGGGCATGATTCAGGCCCAGCAGAACATTTCGTTTCAGGCCATGCGCCAGAAGACCACCCGGTTCGTGGATGCCGTGATGAGCGACCCGGCCGTGGATAACGTGGTGGCATTCACCGGCGGCGGCGGGATCAACACGGGCCGGATGTTCATCGCGCTGAAGGACCTGAACGTGCGCAAGGTGGGCGTCGAAGTGGTGATGGCGCGCATCCGGCGCAAGACCGCCAACGTGCCCGGGGCGTCGCTGTTTCTGCAGCCGGTGCAGGACGTCCGGGTGGGCGGCCGGATGAGCGGGGCGGCCTATCAGTACACCTTGCAGAGCGAGGACCTGGCGCAGCTCAACGAGTGGTCGCCGAAGGTGATGGCGCGCCTGCGCAAGCTTCCGGAGATCGTGGACCTTAGCACCGACCAGCAGAATAACGGTCTGCAGGCGTGGCTCACCGTCGACCGCGATACCGCGTCACGGCTGGGCCTGACGGCCAGCGCGATCGATAGCGCCTTGTACAGCGCCTTCGGACAGCGCCAGGTCTCCACCATGTACACCGAGCTGAACCAGTATCACGTGGTGATGGAGGTGGCGCCTCAGTACTGGCAATCGCCGGACACCTTGAAGACGCTGTTTGTGCGCACCTCGACCGGCGCGAGCGTTCCGCTGTCCACGTTCACCAAACTCTCGCCCTCGACCACGCCCCTGTCGGTGAACCACCAGGGCCAGTTTCCTTCGGTGACGCTCTCCTTCAACCTGCCCCCCACGGTGGCTCTGGGCCAGGCGGTGGACGCGATCGAGACGGCGGAGCAGGAAATGGGCATGCCCGCGACTGTCCAGGGGAGTTTTTCGGGTACCGCGGAGGCGTTCCAGTCGTCGCTGGCGAACGAGTGGATGCTGATCGTGCTGGCGGTGATCGCCGTGTACATCGTGCTGGGTGTCCTCTATGAGAGCTACATTCACCCCATCACGATCATCTCCACGCTACCGTCGGCGGGCGTGGGCGCGCTGCTGGCGCTGCTGCTGTTCAAGACCGAGCTAAGCATCATCGCGCTTATCGGGATCATTCTGCTCATCGGCATCGTGAAGAAGAATGCGATTCTGATGATCGATTTCGCGTTGGAGGCGGAGCGCCGCGGGGACATGGACTCGCGGGACGCCATCTATAAGGCCTGCCTGCTGCGGTTCCGGCCCATCATGATGACCACCATGGCGGCCATGCTGGGCGCCGTGCCGCTGGCCTTCGGGACCGGCACGGGCGCGGAGCTGCGGCGGCCGCTAGGCATCGCTATTGTGGGCGGACTCCTGGTGAGCCAGGCGCTCACCCTATTCACCACTCCGGTCGTTTATCTTTACATGGACAGCATGCGGCTCTGGTTTGCGCGGGTCCGCGGGCGCGCTCGCCCATTGCGGCCGGCCGGCGCCCAACTTACGGAAGGTTGATGGAATGAGCTCGATTGGTCTCATGTCGAAGGCGGCCGCGGCCGCTGCTTTCTCGCTCCTCGTGGCGGGCTGCGCGGTTGGCCCCAAGTACCAGCGGCCGGCGGCTCCCGCCACACCTGCCTACAAAGAAGCCCAGGGCAGCGACCAGTGGAAGACCGCCACGCCGAACGAAGCAGCGCTGCGCGCGAACTGGTGGGAGGTCTTCGGCGATCCGCAGCTCAACCAACTGGAGTCGCTGGTGCCCGGCGCCAATCAGAGCCTGAAGCAGGCCGAGGCGCAGTTCCGCCAGGCGCGCGCGCTGGTGCGCCTGAACCACGCCGGCTACTACCCGACCGTCACGGGCCAGGCATCCATCACCAATACCCGCACGCCCGCGAGTCTTTCCGGCATCAACCGGGGACCCGTCACGGACTATAGCCTGCCGGTGGGGGCTTCCTGGGAGCCCGATTTTTGGGGCCGCGTCCGGCTGAGCGTGCAAAACGCCACCGCCAATGCACAGGCGAGCGCGGCCGATCTCCAGAACATGCGTCTCAGCCTGCAGTCCGAGCTGGCGGTTGATTACTTCCAGTTGCTGGGGCTGGACATGGAAGAGAAGCTGCTGAGCGACACGCTGGCGGCCTACGAAAAGGCGGTGAAGCTGACCATAGACCGCTTCAATGGCGGGGTGGCGTCCAAGGCGGACGTGGCCCTGGCGCAGACCCAGCTTGCCAGCACACGGTCGCAGTTGACGGACTTCGGCGTGGTCCGGAGCGAGCTCGAGCACGCGATTGCGGTGCTGACCGGCCAGCCTCCCTCGGCGTTGACGATCGCGCCGGGCAAGATCCAGGCGCCGCCCCCGCCGATCCCGGCCGGCGTGCCTTCCGAGCTTCTGGAGAGGCGGCCCGACATCGCGGCCGCGGAACGGCTGGTGGCGGCCGCCAACGCCGAGATCGGGCTGGCCCAGACGGCCTTCTATCCAACCCTCACGCTGAGCGCCAGCGGCGGCCTCGAGAGCAACCGCATCACCACCTGGCTGAGCTGGCCCAGCCGCTTTTGGTCGCTGGGGCCGACGCTGGCCCAGACGCTGCTCGATTTCGGGCGGCGGAAGGCGCAAGTGCAGGGCGCCGAGGCCGCCTATGACGCCACGGTGGCCGGTTACCGCCAGACGGTTCTGGGCGCGTTCCAGGAAGTGGAGGACAACCTGTCCACACTGCGCATCCTGTCTCAGGAGGCTTTGCAGCAGGATGAAGCGGTGAAGGGCGCCCAGGAGTCGCTGCGTCTGGAGTTGGACCGCTACAAGTCCGGCACGGTCTCTTACCTGGACGTCATCACGACGCAGACCATCGCGCTCACGAACGAAAGCGCGGCGGTGGGGATTCTCTCGCGGCGCATGACGGCCGCGGTGCAGCTCATACGGGCGCTGGGCGGCGGGTGGAAGGCGAGCGGGCTGCCGGATCCAACGACGCTGCGGTCGGCCACTCAGCCTTGAGAATCAGCGCCTCGGTGGTCGCAGGCGACAATGCTCGTGGAAACTCTCTCCTGGCCGATATGAGTAGTCAAGGAGATCTACTTATGGTCACCGCCGTATCGCACGCACCACCGGCGCAACCCGTAGCCAAGACCACGGCAACGGCTCCGAAGAAGGCGGCTCCGTCCAAACCAGCCGCCGCCGCCCATGCAGACACCGTTGAATTGAGCAAGACCGCGCAGGCGGCTCTGGCCGCGCTGCAGGAAGCTTCGGAAACGCCCGCGCAAACCGCCAAAGAAGCCAGCTCGGGCGACGTTCAGGCGCAGCACCTGCTCGCCCAGGAGAATGCTCACAAGAAGTAGGCCGCTCACCGGCCGAATCGGTAGCCCAGGATCATCTTCACCAGCAAATGGTCGGTGGAGCTCGTCATTCCGACACCCACGCCGAAGTTGAACTCCCATTTCGGGCTGAGATTCAGGTCGATGGCGGGGAAGATCTGCTGCTCCTGATCGCGCAACGGGTCGAACCCGGTCACCGGGCCGACGGAGCCGTAATACTCCAGGCCCGCGGTCACCACGCGGGTCACGTCGTAACTGACCTTTACGTTCGGCGAGAATTCGAGGCCCTTGTTCACGCTGGGCCCGTGGAAAGAGCGGTCGAAGGTCGGGTTGAAGGCCCAGTAGAAGCGACCGACCTTCTGATCGACGATGGGCCGGATCTCCCAGGTCCAGGTATCGCTCGAATAGAGCGGCCGCTGGTAGCCGATCTCGTTCGAGAGGCTCACCCCCACCGGCCAGTGCCACGATTCCGGAATCGCGAACCTCGGCCGCAGGTGCGTGCCTACCCACTTGTAGCCGTAGCCATCCTGCGCGCTCGTGAACTGGTAGAAACCGGTCTCGAACCAGGGCGCGAAGCCGTGCGTGATCTCCACCGTCTCGTGCAGTTGATGAATGGTCGGAAGCATTCCGTCGAGGATTTGTTTTGTGCCCTCGACGGTGAAGTTGGAGTGAAGCTCCACCATGGTGGCTCCCGGCGCAACCGTCTCCGAGCCGTAGACCTGAATTTCGTAGTTGCCCTGCGCCCGCGCGATGCCGGCGGCCGCCAGCAGCAGTAGCGGGTTAAGCGCCCATCGCCGCCAGTTGATCGAGACTGAGCCTGCCGGTGTAGATCGCCATGCCGAGCGCCGCGTGGATATCGAGGCGCTGAAGCTCCCGGATCTCTTCGATGGTTGAAATGCCGCCGGCCGCGGTGAGTTCGTGCGCGGTGGCTTTGCGCAGCCGGCGGAACCAATCGAGGTCGGTGCCCTCGAGCATCCCTTCCTTATCCACATAAGTGCACAGGAACCCGCAGCAGTAAGGCTCAAGCAGGCCGATGACCTCTTCGGCGCTCAGCGCAGTCGATTCCCGCCATCCCTTGACCACGATCTTACCGTCTTTCGAATCCAGGGCCACAATGACGCGCTCGCGTCCGATCGCCGCGGCCAGCGGCTCCAGGAATTCCGCGCGCACGCCTGCGGGGCCGAACGCCGCGGTCCCCACGATGACCTTGCTCGCGCCCTGCGCCACCAGCGAGCGCGCGCGCTCCACCGTGCGCACACCGCCGCCGACGCGCGCGACCGCACGGCCGGCCAGGAATTCCACGATCGCGTCGTTCGAGCCGCGACCGATGGCGGCGTCGAGGTCGATCACCTGGATTTCGGGGAACGGCGCGAACCGGCGCAGCATCTCTTCGGGCGCAGGCCCATCAAGCGCCTTCTCGCGCCCCTGCACAAGCTGCACGACCTGGCCGTCCATCAGGTCGATGCAGGGGATGATCACGGCATCCTCCGCACGGGCACGCCATCAGCAGCCAGGTGCTTTTTCAGGTCGTTCACCGTGTAGGTGCCGTAGTGGAATATGGAGGCGGCGAGCGCGGCGTCGGCCTCGCCCACGGTCAGCACGCGGGTGAAATGCTCGGGTTTGCCGGCGCCACCGGAGGCGATCACCGGGATGTGCGTGGAGCGCGAAACGGTGCGGGTCAGCTCGCAGTCGAAGCCGTCCTGAACGCCGTCGGTGTCCATCGAGGTCAGCAGGATTTCACCGGCGCCCAGCGCTTCTCCGCGGGC
>Ga0182027_10003136_pt1 | contig 26432 bp, 21 predicted proteins | sample 712E1DmetaG_FD_121300 | JGI IMG/M metagenome (GOLD analysis project Ga0182027, IMG submission 121300) | Permafrost microbial communities from Stordalen Mire, Sweden - 712E1D metaG (Illumina Assembly) | ecosystem: Environmental > Terrestrial > Soil > Wetlands > Permafrost | place: Sweden...
GTCTTTTGCCGCAGGCCGCGGTTGGTTGACAATGACGTTTTTGACAAGGTTCATGTTCCAGTCGTAAATTGAAATCGTCACGTTTGAAGCCTTCGACAGGCTATAGGCAAACACTGTTTGAGCAGCATCAGGCGATTGGGATCTGTCGGAAAATAAAATGCCGGGTACCGCATATGCTTCCTTAAGTCCGGTCTGGATTTTCCGTTCACGGTGGACATAGAGAAACGGGGCATTGCTTGCCTCATCCGTTTCCTCGTGTCGCGAAAAAAACAGCCCATTGTTTACGGTGCTTGCCGAAGAATATGTCCCGATCCACAAAGCGCCAACGGAATCGTTTTTCGAAAGATAGGCGATATCGGTAACCATGTCGGGGGTGTTGTAATTCATTGCGATCGACATCCTGGCGCCAAATGACGACGCCTGTATTGTCGAGTCGGGCTTTAGTCCCTTGATTTTACGTATTTTGTCCGCGCTTGAATTGCTTAACAAAAGATATGCCGTGCTGTCGGGGCCAAAGGCCACTGATGACACATCGGTGGCGACGGGCGTCCACTTTTTTAGCGTTGCATTGTACCGGCACAATTGGGGCAAATCCAGGTCTTTCATTGCAATGCTGGCAAAAATATAAGGACTTTGTGGGCTTGCAAATACGTTTTTGTATTCGCTAAAGGTCATGGAATTATCGGTTATTGCGTTTGGCAGCGAGTCCCAGGTGCTGTCTTGCGCAAAAAACAGGAAAACGGTGGAAGACGTCATGGCCAATACTGATGTTGCTTTTTGCGGCAACACGGAAACGGCAACACCCGATATTCGTTTTTGTAAAAGACTTGCACTGTCGAAGATCCCGAACACCGCTGAATCAAGGGTCACATCCGAAGGGGCAAAACTTTTTGATGTACCGGCGAAAAATGCGCGGAAGGATTTTGTGTTTGGGTCAAACCGGAGCAATCCGCCATCATTGTTTGCCAGCCAGAAATAACCGGCCCCATAGCAAGCTGCGCTTGCCAGAAAATTAACATTGCTTTTTACAACTGGAGATTTTATGAGGTTGCTGTTGTAAAGGGCGCTTGTGCTGTCGAAAGAATGATTGGAGTGGCTGTAAAACCAGAGTTTGTTTATGGTTTGACCATTTGCCGTGTCAAGACAAAGCACGACGTTTTTGCCGCCAAAGGCCATTGAAAGCGCCCTCAGCGGCGCTTTGTATCCAAGCCACGACAGGGTGTCCGACGAGGCAATCGTCATATTAATGCCCTGGTCGGTAAGCATCCATAAGGTATCGCCGTTTCCGGCAAACCCCAGAATGTTGTTGCTGGTTATTTCCTTTGTCGGCAAATCGGCCGCAAGCCCCGCGCTGTTCAATAAACAAACGCATGCAAGCACCGAAAGTGATACGGAGGAAAACAACCGGCGAATAGTGTTTTTATTATCTCTGGTCAATTATGCGGGCTCCTTTTGGAGGGGAAAAAGAAAAGACGGAAGGGTTTTGCGCCCTAAAGGCAGTGGCATGGAACGAATAGGCGCTTTCATTTCCCGATTTGTCAATAACAAACAACTGTGAAATGCTGGCGTTTTTATTGTCGACGGTCAATACCACTTTTTGTGCCTCGCCGTTTGCCGTCGAATTGCCGTTGCCTGCGCTCCCCTGGAAAACCGTGACATTTTTGTTTTTGGATTTTTCTTCGAGCGGATAGTTCGAAAGGTATTTTGCGATGAGCCCCGACGGCAGGGCCGAACGGTCGATCGACGCTACGGTAGAAATGACGACCTGGGAAAGCTTGTTGTCGTATTGCCAAAACGTTTTCCCGTCCGACACCCATTGCCCGGTGCCGAAGGTAACATTGAATTTGTCGCCCGGCGCTAAAATGATTGTACCATGCTTAATTTCTTTTTTTTCACGGATTTTCCAAAAAATCGCAAGGTCGAACGAGGTGGTGATGTTAATTGATCCGTCATAATTGTGCGCTACCGACTTTAATAAAGGGGTTTCTTGACCGTAGCTGCCACAAGCCGAGAAAATCAAAACAAAACAAATGACTTTTATTCCAAAGCAATGTTTCAAGGTTCTTCCCTGTTCAAAAATGTATAATCGTCCATTACGTACAATAATCCGTTGCTTCCCCCTTCCCGTCCTTCCCCTTAGTTAAGGGTAAGGACGGGAAGGGGTGAATAAAGGGTAGCTCATTCAAAAGGCATGAAAGTAATACGGGCAATTATGGAAAATGTTTATTACCAACTTTGCAAAAAGCCGCCGACACCTGTCGGCGGGGCTCCACACAATTTACGGGCCAACAGGCCCGGCTTTAAGTTGTTGCAAAAACATTTCCAGCTCATCGGGTTTCATGCGCACTTCCCGCATTTTGCTTCCTTCCTGCGGACCTACGATGCCTGCCATGTGCAATTCGTCCATGATCCTGCCGGCGCGGGCATAACCGATTTTCATTCTCCGCTGCAATAACGATGTCGAACCCTGGCCCATGCTGACAATCATGCGGGCCGCTTCGTCGAAGAAATCGTCTCTTGAATCAGACCCGCCCATTTCTCCCGCCTCGCCGCTTTCCCCGACCAAATCCGAAAAGTTTTCGAATTTGTCGGTCTCGAATTTCTGTTTTGTAATTTCCTTGACGATGTGTTCAACATCTTCTTCAGTCAAAAATGCGCCATGATAGCGTTCGATATCGGGAGCGCCGTTGCGAAGGAAAAGCATGTCGCCGTTGCCGAGCAGTTTTTCCGCGCCAACATGGCCCAAAATGGTGCGTGAATCCGTTGACTGAATAGTACGAAATGCGATACGCGAGGTAAGATTTGCTTTGATCGGCCCGGTTATAATGTCGACCGACGGCCGTTGTGTCGCGACAATCAGATGTATCCCTGCCGCACGGCCAAGTTGGGCAATACGCTGGATGTGGCCTTCAACGTCCTTGCTTGCGGTTATCATGAGGTCTGCAAGTTCATCGACAAATACGACAAGATAGGGAAGGGGTTTTGCTTCCTCGTCGGTCAAAAGCCCTTCGCCGAAGCGTTTCGACACTATTCGCTGGTTGAACGATTCTATGTTGCGCGTGCCTTCTAATTTAGCAAGAAGCCTGAACCTTCGTTCGATTTCGGTGACGGCCCAATACAACGCTTTGACCGCTTCCTTGGATTCCGTGACAACCGGCGACATTAAATGAGGTATGCCTTCGTAAATGGCAAGTTCGACCTTTTTGGGGTCTATCATGATGAGCCGCAGTTCTTCGGGCGTTTTCGACATGAGCAAACTACACAAAATGGAATTGATGCAAACGCTTTTGCCCGACCCTGTTTGCCCGGCAATAAGAAGATGCGGCATTTTTGCGATGTCGGTGACATAGGGCACACCCGAGATGTTCTGGCCAACGATCATCGGCAGTTTGGGTTTTGATTTCTTGTACGATTCGGAAAGCATGATATTTTTAAAGTAGACGGTCTGTCGTTCCTTGTTCGGAAGTTCGATGCCGATGGCAGCCTTGCCGGGAATCGGCGCTTCGATCCGGATCTTCTGCCCGCCAACGGCCATTGATATATCGTCCTGTAAATTGACAACCTTGCTGACCTTGACGCCGGGCGCCAGCTCAATTTCGTAGCGCGTGACGACAGGGCCGGAACTGACGTTGAACACCTTGCCTTCAATGCCGAAATTCAACAGCGTTTTTTCAAGGATATACGAGTTCTGAATAATCGAATCATTGTCGATTTGGATTTCGGTTTGGGGAGGGTCGACCAAAACGTCTATCGACGGAATTTTGTAGGGCGCCTGGGGGCCGCGAATTTTTTTGGGGACTGCAATTCCTTCGGAATGTTCGGTAAGCTCCTGGTCCTCAAGAATGGCAGGATCAATCTCAGCCTCAGGGATTTCCTCGGGTTCCTCTTTTTCCGGCGGAATTCCCATGGTGGTGATCTGTATGGGTTCGTTTCGTTTGGCGCGGAACGCGGCAAGCTCTTTTTCCATAAGGTCGTTGCGGGCGCGTTCCATCGGATCGCCAAGGTCTTCCTTGACCTGTTCTTTAATATCAATAAAATTATTTTTCAATGGGACAACCGGCTGTTCTTTGGGCTGTTTACTTTTTTTCCGGTTGTTTTCGGCAGCTTTTTCAATTGCCTGAATATCGTCGGCTTTGGCCGCAAACGATGCCATAGTATATACAAAAACGTTTGTAATGATTTTCCAAATAAAAACCCCAACTGAAACAGGGTTGATGCGAAAAAAAAGAAGCCCGGTAATGGCAATTGCAAACAGGATGATGAAATACGGGCCGAACCTATGAGGGCCAAACGGTGCCGTAAGCGAAAGCGCGAGCATGTTCCCAAAGTAATTTCCCGAAATTTCGTAGGTCCTTTGGAATAATCCGGGCATATTGTGTATTGAAAACAAAAGAGAAAACTCGATTATAAGCGCAATGAAAAACAGAAATTCGCCAGGCTTGATGTTGTTTCCCGTAAGGTTTTTCCACCCAACGTACATGAGAAAGACCGGCACGCACAGTGAGCCGAAATATCCAATAAGAAACAATACGCCTCTCGACATGGCAGTGCCAAGATATGGTCCCAAAACATTTTCCGATGGCGATGCAAAATGGGAAACAAGGGAAATAAGAACCAGGCTTCCCAATGCCATAAAAACAACACCCCAGATTTCATGCGTAAAATTCGAAGATGCTTTTTGGGAACGCGACGGCTTTTCCTTTTTATCTTCCTTGTCTTCCTTTGGATCTTCTTTACTCATGTAATTGCTGCTCCATTGCTTCCTTTTCAAGGTCGTACAGCCCAAAGCGAAGCGCCTTTGCGCTTCCGCTTACGCGGTCTCCGATAGTATCAAGCACTTTGGCGTACTCTTCAATAACGCGGGCGCCTTCCTGGGCGCGTTTGAAGTTTGCGGTCAAAATCTGCCCCGCATCGGCGCGCGACAGCTCTTCGGGTCTACTTACAAATGCGAACGGGTCGGTGCTTGTGTCGCGCGAAAGAACAAGTTCTTTCGCGCCCAAAAGCCCTTCAATGTCTTCAAGGGAATGTCGTAATAATTTCAGGGTTTTGGCGCTATTTTCATGAAGCGAAAAAAACCGGAAATACTCTTCCATAACTCGAAGAGCTTCACGCAACCGGTTTAAATTTGCGTCTAAAATACGCAAAATTTGATTGTCGATAGTAACCTTATTCATATATATAGTCTCATGTTTGTGATACGTATTAAAATATAAGTGCTAAAATACAGTACGTGTCCAAATAAAACTTGTTCTGTGATTTCTTGACTGCTGATATATATTTTAGAGTTGAAAAAATGAGCCACAAATCCTTATATAGTCGTACCGATTAGTACCTATATCTGATATCTGAATTATCTACGCTTTTTGCATAGATAATCTATAAAATAAACTTATCGCATGCGACATGTCCCCGAAGCGATAGCGTAGTGGGAAGCATGGGGTTAGCGCACAGCACACGGAAGCTAAATAAACGTGACAAAATCGGGCTGTTTATATATATATTTCTAAAAACATGTAAAAAGTATGGTTATTAGAAATGAATTATCTTAATTTCAAAAACACGTATCAGAATACGCCGGTTATCAATATCTCTAGCCTTGAAGGGGCTTCTATTGACACTTGTTCTTTGCGAGAAAATATCAATAAGTGGAACAAAAAAGGGTATATCTATAGGCTAAAAAATAATCTTTACACCCTCAATGATAACGACAGGAAAACAGGAGTCAGCAGATCTTTTATCGCAAACTATATCTACACGCCTTCATATGTTAGCCTTGAATACGCAATGTATACCTATGGCCTGATTCCAGAGAATGTATATGAAATGACCTCTGTGTCAACTCTTAAAACCGCGAAGTTCAAAAATCATTTTGGAGTATTTTCATATTCAAATATAAAGCCTGATTTGTTTTTTGGCTATGCAGCGCACAAGGACGAAAATAAAATGAGTGTGGTCATGGCGACACCTGAGAAGGCAATGCTGGATTATATTTATTTGCGTTTTTGCAGGCGTAAAGCACAGGGCGATATTGAGAGTTTTGTGGATAAAAACAGAATCCAGAACTTGAAAACGTTGGACAGAAAAAAATATAATGAGTATGTTTTAAAATATCCAAAAAGGTATCGAGTGGTTTTGGGCCTGGCTTTCAGAAAGGGCTCCAAATGAAGGAATTGCTTTCGCAAGCGATTGAAATGAATTTATCCTCAGAAGAAAAAACAAATATCCTGAGGGAAAATCTACAGATAATGATTCTAAAGAACATTTCAGACAGGGGTGGGTTTAAAAATCTTTCATTTGTTGGTGGAACAGCTTTAAGGATTGTTCATGGGTTGAACAGGTTTTCAGAGGATCTGCACTTCTCATTGTCGAACAGCGATCGCTTTGATTGGGACAAAACAGTTGAAAGGCTTACAGCAGACCTAAAGAATGCAGGGCTTACGCACATTGCGAAAAAAGGGGGCAAGATGGCAGTGAAGTCCCTGTTCCTGAAATTTCCGGGCCTTCTCGCCGAGTTTGGCGCAAGTTCTCTTAAGGCAGAAAATCTCAGCGTAAAAATTGAAATTGACATGAACCCACCGCATGGCGGGGAGAGTGAAACTGCTCTTATCAACAGGTTTTATATATTTCAGATCAATTGCTACAAACTGTCTTCGCTCTTTGCGGGCAAACTGCATGCCTGCCTTTACAGAAAATATGTTAAGGCAAGGGATTACTATGACCTGCTCTGGTATCTCACAAAGAAGGTCAGGCCCAATTATGAGATGCTGAGCAATGCGGCTCTGCAGAGTGAGAAAAAGAAAACAGAAATCAACGCGCAAAACCTGGTAGTCTTACTTACAAAAAAGTTGGAGACTATTGACTTTAAAATTGTAAAATCAGATGTGACGAAATTTTTGAATCATCCTGAAGAAGCGCAGCTGCTTAAATTTGAAACGTTTAAAATGTTGCTGGAAAACTTTGATTGATAAATACCATCATATTGCCCGGCTTTGCGCGACTTGTTTTTTTAAGGTCAATTGCAATTTAAGTTTCCAAAGGATATATTTAACAAAAATCGATTCTGGTAATCGCAGTTAAAAATTAAGAGGAAAACAAACATGTTCGAAATTTCCACAGAAGCGAGTTTTTCGGCAGCCCATCATCTTAATTGCTATGAGGGGCTTTGCGAAAAAGTCCATGGCCATAATTGGGGAGTACGGGCTATCGTTCGCTGCGAAACCCTCAATAAAATCGGCATCGGCATCGATTTCAAAATACTTAAAAGTAAATTGGGGGCCATTTTGAGGGAACTTGACCATGCAGATCTCAATACGATTTTTGAGCCCCTTAACCAAAACCCGTCGTCAGAAAATTGTGCAAAGTACATTTTCGAGAAACTGGAAAAGGCCTTGTCCGAGGAACATTGCAAAGTGGTCCGTGTCGAGGTAACCGAAACACCGGGAAACACCGCCGCATTTTTCAAATAGGGGGCGCATGCTTACGGTTTGTGAACTTTTTAAAAGTATCCAGGGTGAATCGACCTTTGCCGGCGAAGTATGCTCCTTTGTAAGGCTTGCCGGCTGTAACCTTTCCTGCTCGTATTGCGATACCGAATATGCAAAAAGGGGCGGGACACAAATGACTGCCGACGACATCATCGCCTGGGTCGAGGAAAATCATTGCAGGCTTGTTGAAATAACAGGTGGTGAACCCCTTTTGCAGAATGAAGTGGTGAGCCTGGCGGCCCGGCTTTGCGACGACACCTATAAAGTCCTTGTCGAGACTAACGGATCCCTGGACATATCCTCTTTGCCGGATTCATGCGTGAAGATTGTTGATGTAAAATGTCCCGGCAGCGGTATGGAACCATCGTTTTTCATGCCCAATCTTAATGCAATAACCCATAACGACGAATGTAAATTCGTCATCTCGGACAAAGGTGATTTCGACTGGGCCTGTGATTTTGTTTTGCGTCATCGATTGACAAATCGTTGTACGGTGCTCTTTTCACCCAATTCTGCAAAATTGGAGCCAAAAGATTTGGCCGAATGGATCGTGCAGAAAAATCCGGGAGTTCGATTGGGGTTGCAGCTTCATAAATTCATTTGGAGCAACGAGCGGGGAAAGTAGTTTTTTTAAAATGAATAAAAAAGCAATAATCCTTCTCTCCGGCGGCCTCGATTCCGCCACGTGTTGCGCCATAGCAAAAGACCACGGATATTTGCTTTATGCAATAAGCTTTGATTACGGCCAGCGCCACAATGTCGAGCTGGATGCTGCCAAACGCGTTGCTGATTATTTTTCGGTTGTTGAACATAAAGTCATACGGATAGACGGTTCTGTCATGGCAACAAGTTCGCTAACGTCAAAAATATCTGTCCCCAAAAACCGTGACATCGATTCTGATCTTGAAATCCCCAATACCTATGTTCCGGCCCGCAACACGGTGTTTTTGGCATATGCTCTTGCGTATGCGGAAACCCTCGGATCCCAGGATATCTTCATCGGCGTAAACGCGCTCGATTATTCAGGGTATCCCGATTGCCGGCCCGCGTATATCGCCGCGTTTGAGACAATGGCAAACCTTGCGACAAAAGCCGGTGTAGAGGGAAAAAAACTTACCATCCACGCCCCGCTTATACATTTGACAAAAGCACAAATAATCCGGCAGGGCGTTGGCCTTGGCCTGGACTATGGCATTACCCATTCCTGCTACGATCCGTCGCCGAATGGTCTTGCGTGTGGAGAATGTGACAGTTGTATTCTTAGGAAAAAAGGATTTGCGGAGGCCGGAGTTCAAGACCCAACTGTTTACAGAGGCGCATTATCTTAAGAAAAATACACGGGTAATCGTTGTTGTACTTGATTCCACCCTGTCCCTGCGGGAGAGGGTGGCCTGCAGCAGGCCGGGTGAGGTCGTCCTAATTGATTATTTTTTCGTAGGTATCTTCGCCTGTTTTTACGTCTTTTCCGAACAATTCAATGGAAAGAACTTTGGGAAGAAAATTTTTTTCGACCGTGCTTATGAATATTTTATTGAGCAACGAAAACCGGTTGTTTATGACGGTCTCCGAAATAGCTTTACTGTTAATAATAGAAACTTTTATCGACCTGGCGGGCAAAGGGATTAGGGTAAACCATGCAAACTTCCTGTTCGGGGCTAGTTTGGTTTTAAAACCAAAGCCCTTCTGCTTTTCTAAAAGCGAAAGCTCCTCGCGGGTTTTGCCCGAAGGGTCTTTTTGCCACATGACCCAATACGCATGGAGGGGTTGTTTTTCATTTAAAAGGCTGTCTGCGTCGATGTTTGCTTCATAATACAAACAATTTCTGTTTTTGCTGCGTTCTACGGCAAACAACTGGCTTGATGTTTGCGCAAAAAGCCCTTGAATCATTGCAAAAAGCAATAAACCGGGAAAAAGGAAAATTTTCATAACAAGGGACTTTGTCCATTTTGCAGAAAAGGCGATACCCTATGCGTTTTGTTTTTTCCAAAATTTACGGAGATCGCCTGATACAATCATCCAGATAATGGAGGGAAAATGTTTGCTCAGAAAATAAGTGATTTTATTCATTAACCCAGGAACAATAATGAATTTCCTTTTTTCAATACCGTCAAGGAACGCCCTGGCCACTTTTTCGGGCGAAAGGATCTTGACGTTGCCGGCCAGCACTTTTGTTTCCATTGGTTTGATTTTGTTCTCTTCCAAAAGCTGCGGCGTGTTTGTGTCCGGCGGGAAAATAACAGACACCGAAATATTGTATTTGAGAAGGTCCTGGCGTAGGCATTCTGAAAATCCGGTGACCGCGAATTTGGGGGGGCAATATGCGCCGTATCCGAATACGCCCATATAGCCGCACACTGAAGAAACATTGGCAATATGACCGTGTTTCTGTTCCATAAAAAAAGGAATAAAAGCCCTGACCATATTGACTGTTCCCATATAGTCAATATTCATGATGTCGTCCCAAACCTTGTCGGGAATGGTATGCAAATAGCCGGGCCAGGTGATTCCTGCGCAGTTTACCAGAATATCTATGCCGCCGAGCTTTTCAACAATGATTTTACCTGCCGAGAAAACCTTTGCCCGGTCTGAAATATCGAGTTCGAAATAAAGGGCTTTCTGATGCGGGCTTTGTGCGCAAGAAGCAAGTTCCTTTGTCGCATCAACGAGTTTTTCGGTATTTCGCGCAACAATACAAACATCGGCGCCATCTTTGGCAAAAAGCATTGCACTTGCTTTGCCGATGCCGCTGGAACCACCTGTAATAACCACTTTTTTGCCGGTAAAAAAACCCATGGTAATCAGCCGTGTTCTGTTATAAAACTTTTTGATAAACGCGAAACTTTTTCAATAAGTGGGCGCCATATCGTTTCAATTCGCCCATCATATCGTTGTTTTCTTCCATGACAACATGCGTGTCAACGCTGGTCATGCCTGCTTTTTTTGCCGATTTAATCGTTGTCATAGACAAAAACACATCAAGCCCCTGTTTTTGGTAATCGGGATGAACCGCGCCCAGCATGGTATTTATTGTCGTGGCTTTTTTTATTGCCCTTAAGATATGCAAAATGCCGAAGGGAAACAGCCGGCCTTTGGCCTTTTGAAGGCCCTTATACATATTGGGCATTGCTATCATCATTGCGACAACTTTGTCGTCTTTAAGGGCTATCTTGACAAAACGGTGGTCTAAAAGGGGCAGATATCGTTTTGCCAGATCATGCATCTCGTTTTCGGTCATTGCAATAAAGCCGTAAATGTCTCCGAACGATTCATTGACCAAACGTAAAACAGGGACAACATACGGTTTGAGTTGCGAGTGGGAGGTGAATTCTATGAACGTCATGGTTTTTTTCTTCATGACCCTGTCGTAAATCCGGTCGTAAATCTCGGGCAGCGGATTTGACAAAGGATATCGATAAATGACGCAGTCGAGCTCTTTTTCATACCCCAGGCCCGAAAGCAGTTTGGGCATGAATTCGAAATTGGAGGCGCTGTCGACTACCGGTTCATGTTCGAACCCCTCGATCAAAAAGCCCTGCATTTCCCTGTCGGAAAAGGTGAAAGGGCCAATGATTTTATTCATGCCGAGGTTTTTACCCCATTGCTCGATGTCGCCGATGAGCGCTGCAAAAACCTCCTTGTCTTCATAGCATTCCATAAAACTGAACCGGGCATTTTTGGTGTTAAACATTTCGTTGTGTTTTCGGTTCACCACGCCCATAATGCGTCCCACCGGTATACCGTTTTTTTCTGCAATAACAAGCCTGTAATCACAATTGGCAAACGAGGGGTTTTTTGCCGGATCAAAAAATTTCAAATCATCGCTGTAAATCGGCGGAAGCCATTGCGAATGGTTTCTGTGGATTTTCTCCGGAAGATACACGAAGGTCTTGAGGTCTTTTTTTGTGGTCACCTCACGAAGCAAAATAGTCATGGACAATAGCACCTTGCCAAAAGGTAAAAAGAAATTAGCACCTATATCTGAATTATACGCTCGGTAAACCTCGGTACCATGGTCTACACATTTTGCGTAAATAATATATAAAGTAAACTTATCCCATAGCGACATGTCCCCAAAGCGATAGCGAAGCGGGAAGCATGGGGTTAGGGAAAATAACCGGAAATTACCGTAGGAGATCGAGTTTTTTTCCTACGACATTAAATTTGTCAAGGGCCCTGTCGATCTGGTCGAATGTATGCGTAGCCATGAGACTTACGCGAAGCAACGATTGGCCGGGTTCGACGGCGGGGCTCACAACAGGGTTGACGAATACGCCTTCATCCTGAAGCATTTTGCACATTTTAAAGCATGTAAGATCCTCGCCGATATAAATGGGTAAAATCGGGGTTTCCGATGCGCCCAAATTATAGCCCAAGGCCAAAAGGCCGCTCGACATACGCCGCGTATTGTCCCAGAGTTGTGCGATACGTTCGGGCTCAGATTCCAAAATATCAAGGGCAGCCATGACAGCTCCAACATTCGCCGGCGCTATGCTTGCGCTGAAAATAAGCGCACGCGAATGGTGTTTCAAGTAATTGATTGTCATCGTATCACCGGCAATAAAACCGCCAACGGTTGCGAGGGATTTCGAGAAAGTGCCCATGATAAGGTCTACCCTGTCCGAAACCCCGAAATGGGCGCACGTGCCTTTTCCCTGCTCGCCAAGAACGCCTATTCCATGGGCCTCATCCACCATGACCGAGGCATTGTATTTTTCCGCAAGGTCGCAGATCCCCGGCAATGGGGCCAAGTCGCCCTCCATCGAAAAAACGCCATCCACGACGATTAATTTGCCTTTGTCAATATTGCAGTTGGACAAGACCTGTTCAAGGCTTTCCAGGTCGTTATGCTTGAACTTTGAAACGCGGCCAAACCCCAAACGCGCGCCGTCGATGATGCTTGCGTGGTCTAATTTATCGAGGATAATATATTCGTCGCGTTTGGTCATTGCTGAAATTGCACCGAGGTTTGCCTGCATGCCGGTTGCATATAAAAGCGCGGAATCTTTATTCACAAATTTTGCAAGCCGTTCCTCACATTCGATATGTATGTCCAAGGTGCCGTTTAAAAAGCGGGAACCGCCGCAGCCCGTACCGTATTTTTGAATTGCCTTAATGGCCCCCTCTTTTACCTTTGGATGGCTGGTTAACCCTAAATAACTGTTCGACCCGAACATGAGCACCTTTTTACCTTCAAGAATAACTTCCGCATCCTGATCAGATTCTATCGGCCTGAAATAGGGGTATAAATTCATTGCCTGTACTTGTTCAGCATCTTTATACTTAATAATTTTTTCTAAAAGCGGATTTGCTGTTTTATTCATTTCCAACGCACTCCTTCAATCAAACAATAAAAAAAAGGAAAAGCTATTATAATAAAATATAAGTTCATAAAATTAATATGGAAATTTTCAAAATGATGTTTCTTTTATAATGTAATGAACAAAGTTTGTTGAGTAATGGCTTTTGCTTTGGTCATTAATTAGAAACAGCCACAGATGGTTTTTTTGAAAAAATTCCCCAAAGCAGTAATGCAAGCATCCAGCAATTTGCGAAGACAATAGTATAGAAAAAGAAAATAGCAGGTTTCAGTAAAATCATTGCAATAATCATCATTGCAATATGAGTAGAAGGCCCAATCAGGTTCCAGGCAATGACGGTCCGGACTCGGACTTTGTGTCTGATTTTTATTTTGGCTTTGGATTTATTTGCAGATTGCAATTTCATATACCCCAAATACAAAGTAATGAGAAGCATTGTTATATAATTTCCGCGGTTCTTTTTCAAATGAACAAGTTCTTTCTTAAACTCTTCGTGTTCATTGTCTATGGTCCGTAATGGGTCTTTTTGCCGATCTAAAAAGCTGTTTCGAAAATAATCCGAAAAAACTGCATGGAAAATTGTGCTTGTTGCGGCTGCAATAACAAGTATCCACGCATTGCAGGGCAAAGCCACTGTATGCATTGACAATGCTTTTGATAACCCGATTCCAAGCCCTACAAATACCGAAACGCCCGTGATATAGTCAATGACACCATCCACGATACGGCCAACAGGACTACCGTTTTTTTTCAGTCGTGCAAGCATCCCGTCACTGCAATCAAGAATATTTGATAATCCGTATACCATTGCCCCGATGCAAAAAGCGGATGCGGTTCCAAAAGAAAAAACAAACCCCGCACCGGTTCCAATCAACAGTGCGCACAAGCTTATTTGGTTAGGCGTAATGGGAAACGGGAATGCGATTTTTACAAATACATATCCCAGCGGCCTGAAAAAAACAAGGTCTATTATTTCCTCAGCAAAAGGATTCTTTAAACAAATTTTATATTCTGAGAACACAAAGCTGCTTCCTATAAATTGAGCCCCGCGACAAAATCGGGGCCTTCTGCGTAGTGGGTAAACTCAATGCATAATAAAAATATCAATGGCCTTCCATAACAGGAAAAGCGATATGCCGCATAAAAAGATACCGAGCCAATGAATGACTTTTGCAATGATGTCGATCCTAAGGCGTTCGCGGTTTTTAACAAGGAAATAGGAAAATAGAACAAACCAAATGATAGTGCCCAGCGCAACCGAAAAAGCATATGACAAGCTGTAGACTATCTGGTATGTTGCGGTAGGTTCGCGTGTGTTTTCGAAATCTTCGCGAAGCGGTGAAATAGGTACATTGAGGGCCGATATGCTGGGAATTACCTTTGCTTTATTGGGGCCGGTAGAGGCATATTTGTTGACGGAATCAATATTGCTGACGAGCATTTTATCAAGACCGCCGACATTGAGTCCCCATGAGGCGACAAACGAAATTACAATGAACGACGAGGTGAGCCAGCCAAAGAACAAGGAAGGATTCGATGCATTTAAAAGCATGCCTGTAAAAAAACCATGCTTTTTTGCCAGTTTTTTAAACCGTTTCGGACCGTTATTCTCATCGTCAAAATGATCAAAATCAAAACGGGCCCGCACTATTTTGATTCCAACAAAGAACAGAAAACCCGCGCCGGCCAAAAGGATATAAGGTACTACTGCCGCATACAATCCAAGAACTTTCGTCGCACCATGAACAGCAACAAAGCAAACAAGGAAATCTATGATTGCGGCGCCAAATGCCGCTGCAATGCAATATTTTAATTGGCCGCGTAAAGCATGCGACGTGACCAGAATGCTGATAGGCCCGGCAATAGGCATTGAAAAAATAAAACCAACAGCACAACCAACGGCTGAAATTGTTATTAAACTTTCGATCATAGTTACTTTCTGCGAAGCTCTTTTAGGGGAGAACAAAAAGATACATGTAAATAAGTGGTTTTTACAAGCAAAGCGATAGGAATTTTTTATTTCCCCCCAAAATCCATAGCAGGAAAACGTGGAATAGGCCGTATTTTATTGCAGAAATATGCCGGTATTGTCTATGCCGGGAAAAGAAGCTATATTCAAAAGGGCGTGATTTTTCAGGTCAAATTTCATAAGGAGGATGCATGAATTGTTTTAAACGGTTGAGTATCGTTATGGCTGTGGCCGTATGTTGTTTCGCCTTTGGCGCAAGCGCAAAATCGCTTTTGGAAAAACCCATCTATTTTGTCAATTCGGAAAATGGAAAAATAGACAGTTCAAAGTACTGGAAACTGTATCTCGGTACCTATCAAACCGTTACCTTGGTGCGCAAATTCCCCGGCGAGGATTCCCTGCCCGTCAATGTAGACCTTAACCTTACGGTTTTGTCCAGCGGGTACATCGAAGGATATGGTTATACCCGCAAAGGGCGCGTCGACTGCATGGCAAACTTTGTTGTAGACACCGGTGCCGCCTCAGCCAAGCTTCCGGTTGATTCTATCGAGTATGTCAATGCCGCCGGCGCGACGGTCAAACCGCGCGGCGCAAAACAATGCTCGTTTGCCATTGATGTGGAAGGAAACAAGCTTCCCGGGATCAAACGGATGCTTTTGACAAAATATAAACTTGTCGTGGATTATGAGGAACGGAACCTGAAGCCCCTTGGCGACGTTACGATCACTGCTTTTGCCTTTTCGAAGGCAGCGCTTGTTGCGGCATTAAAAGCAGACAAAGAAAATCCCCCTGCGGCAAAATAAACCCGTTTCCATCCGTTTCGTAGGGGCACAAAAGTTTGTGCCCCTACCGGGCAAATCGATATTACCCCTTCTTCTTTTCCGAAGCCATGCCCTTGACATACAGCGATGACTTGTTCCGACCATGTTCTTTTGAGTAATACAATGCCTTGTCTGCGCAATCGATGAGGTCGGGGCCATTTTGCGCATGAGAAGGCATGGTGGCGCAGCCGAGGCTGATGGTGACCCGTAATTGTCTGTCAAGAGATAATATTATTTTCCGCTCCACGGTGTTCCTGATGCGCTCGGCAATGACCATTGCGCCTTCCTCGGCTGTGTCGGGAATAATGACCGTAAATTCTTCGCCGCCGTATCGCGCAGGAAGGTCATTGATTCGCACCGATTGTTTGATGCATGCCGAAATCTCCTTTAATACCAAATCGCCCACCGGGTGTCCGTAGGTGTCGTTGAAAGACTTGAAATGGTCTATGTCCATAAGTAAAAGCGACAACGGCCGAGCATGGCGTTTCGACCGTTCCACCTCGCGTGCGAGTTGTTCCTGGAACGTGCGGTGGTTATTCAATTGTGTCAATCCGTCGGTCGAGGCCAGGGTCTCCATTTTCTGATACAGTCGTGCTCGGGTGATTGCGACCGATGCGTTTCCGATAAGAATAGACAAATGCTTTTCAGTGTCCTGTGTAAACTGGTTCACGATGTCGCTTTCGCAGGAAATAAGGCCGGCAATGCGTTGTTCGTCGTCGAAAAGCGGTATAATGATCAGGGATGCGATTGCAGGGTTAAACGCTTCGGTTTCAAAAAAACGATAATATTTGCCGCGGTACATCTGGAAATTCGGGATATTGACGATGGTCCTTTTTTGAAAAGCATACGAATAAATACCCGCATTGATCGGGAATTCCGTGCCTTCGGCTATTTCATCCGACAAGCCGGTTATTTTACTTATGATGCCGCAGCGCCGCTCTTCATGAAAGGTGATAAGCATCAGGCGTGTCAAAGGGGTGAGCAACCCCGTCATTTTGAATAAGACATCGAAAACCTGGTCTGCCCGCAGCGCGGTGATGAATTGCTGCGAAGACTCGTAAAAAATCTGGAAACTTTTTGCTGCGCGTTCTTGAAATATGCGCATGCGAATATTGGTAATGAGTGCAGCGGCAAGCGAAGAAAACCGAAGCAGCGTTTCCTTATGTTGTTCTGTAAACGAGTTTTTGTCCTGGCTGTCGATGCAAAGTGCGCCCAGCAATTCTTTTGCATCGGACAATATCGGGACGCAGAGGACGGAGTTTATTGACTCGTGCGATTTATAATACAAAAGCTCCTCGTGATACAGAGACAAATCACCGCTTAAAAACGACCGCTTTTCCACGCCGACCTTTCCCACAATGCCGCGGCCGATAGGTATTTCACTTCCCTTTACTATGGAATAATTTTTTGAATGGAACGAGTTAAGGACAAAAGAGCGTTTTGCAGGGTCAAAAACGAAACCGATTGCCGAATATGCCTTGAAATTGCGGCTCATAAAATACACGACGCTCGAAAGCAAGTCGTTGACATCGGATTTGTTGAGCGCTGCGGCATCCTGCTCTAATAAAAATGCTTGGGTTTTGCTCGACGCCGGCATGAAGTTCTGTTCCAATAATGTGGTTTTTTGATTGGTGCTGTTTGCCGGCTTGTGGTTTTCAGGCAACCCCACGCTTTTTTGATGAAAGGGAGCTTTGGGAGCAAAGCGCATTGTAATATATGGTAAGAAGGCGGATAAAATCATGAGTTCGAATGGTTGCTTGCAGCCAGCCAGGCGATTCAATAAAAGAAAGTGCCATCCTGATGAAGGATAAATAATATATCCGTTAAAAAAACCTGCAAACCATAATGAAGCAAGTTCCGCTGAAATAAAAACAAGGGCCGCAATAAACCAAAATCGTGGTACAGACAGTGAAAAAACCAGGATAACCGCATAATAACAAAGGTACATCGGCGATAGAGCATATGGGGCCGTGGCCGAATATGCCGAAGCGCATTGACCGAAATACCGAATGCTGCAAATTGACAAAAGGCATGCTAAAAGAATTGCCCACAGCGCAGTAAAAACAGCAATGCCTTTTTGTTTTGCGACAATAACGGTAATGCAAAATAATGCCACGCAAACAGCAAAGATAGTCCCTGTTTCGCCGAGCCGGATCATATAGATGTCGGCCTGGCCGCTGACCACAAACCCGATTAACGCCAACAAAATTGCTGCAAATGATAGTGATAATGACCGAAGAAGCATATTCACAATGTCCACATTAGTATCTGAAATTATTATCTACGCTTTTTTGCGTAGATAATCACCATATAGTCGCTAAGCTTATTTATTTTATAATAAAGACGCTTTGGTGTCAAAAGAAGTGGTGTTTTATTTTATCGGCAAATCATTTAGTACCTATTTCTGAATTATACACTCGGAGTACCTCGGTACCTTGTCTACGCTTTTTGCGTAGATAATATATACGGTAAACTTATCCTATGCGATATGTCCCCGAAGCGATAGCGTAGTGGGAAGCATGTGGTTGGACAGTGCGAAACTATGAAAGAAAATAATACCGCAAATTCGTTTGTGTCGCATTTGTTAAATGCGCTTCCCCCGTCCATGAAGCTTTCGATCATGTCGTGGGTGGTTTCGAAACGGTATGATGCGCCTGGGGTGGTGTTGCCGTATTCTCTTGGCGCCTCGCCGCAAATACTCGTCATATTGCCTCCCGATGAGCTTGCAGCCACCCATCAGGCCAAAAGCTGTCTTGCCCTGGCCACTCATTTTCCCAATGCAAAAATCACGGTAGTATGCAGCCCTTCTGTTACGCCTTTTTTCAAGGCGCTCGGACCAATACAAAATTTTATCGAATACGATGGGAACAACGATAACCCCTTTTCAAAAGAATTAGGCAACATCGGCAAAACGATACACGAAAGCCAATTCGATGCCTGTGTTCTTTTAGACCCCGACCCAAAACTTTCGTTGCTTTATCTCTGTGGAAAAAGTTCTGCTCCGGTGCGCATTGGTTTTGCGACAAGCAATGCAAGCCCGTTTCTTAATATGCAAGTAAAACCCTCCGGCAAACTCCAGAACTGCGCGGAAAGGGGGCTGCTTGTTGCTTCCATGCTCGGGGCTTCGGCGCCCAAAAAAGCAAAATGGGGCGTTTCCAAGGAAGCACTGGCGGAACTGAAGCTGCAATTCGGGGAAATGAAAATTGATGCCACGAAACACCTTGTCGGCGTTGATGCGTTCTATTTTGCCGAGGCATTCGGCTTTTCGTGGACCAAATCGCTTCTTGATACAATCGCTCAAAGCCGGGGAAGTTGTTACTTGTATGTCAACAAAGAACCGAGCGGAAAGGCAAAGCAGTGGCTTGCCGGCCTGCAATTACCCGTTTTTTCGAATTTGTCCGCCCCTCGCAGCGCTGCCCTTGTTTATGTTTCCTCATATATCATTGCGGGCGCTACGACATTTTTTCAACTGGCCGATATTCTGCATAAACCGGTGATCGGAATATTCTCTAATAGTCAATATGACGCCTATTGCACTGATTCGGAAACAACACGCGGCATTCGGTTTGACACCGTTGCCGACGAGCGTGTCATCGATGCGGTCAAACAAAATATCGATGTCCTGACGCTTCAAATCGAAGCTCGTTAAAAAAATCCAGGAAATTCATCAACAAAATTGTGCCCGGCCGGCAGTTTGAATTATATAATATGCAGGGAAAAAAGCTGTTTCTTACAAGACAATTAAAAGGTCTAAGTCGCTGATGTGGCAGATCGTAAAACGATTTATTGTTTTCCAAAGTAAAACGCTTGAATTCAGATACAGGACGTGGAAAAGCCGTCGCGACATCATGCGCGCGTATCGTGAAGGCGGCGTTGGCAAACAATTATTCAAGCGTGTTTTTATCTATGTCCGGATTGGCCTTGTTGTCGCGACCATGCTAATCGCTATTGCCGTTGTTGTGCCGTCTGCGCCTAAAATAATGGCATGGTTCGTTACTGTCCAAAAAGCGTCGCAAAAAATTGTTGTGAAAAGGGCTCAGAAAAAGCAGGTGCCCGTGGTGCCAAAGCCGCCCGCGATTATGGTTCACGAAACTATGGCAGTTGTAAAAAAAGAAGCAGTGGTCATTACCCCGGACACAACAAAGATCGTTCAACCCATGCACGACACGACCGGGGAATTATCGTATTGTTTGCTTGCGAACAAATCGACCAAGACCGTTTACTTGCTTTATCGTAATATGGCAACGAATGCATGGGAGATCGGCGCGCAATTTCCAGCCGTCATGGGCCGCAATGAAGGTCAAAAACAGACGGCCGGAGACAGGCGAACTCCTGAAGGGGAATACTTCATTGTAGGCCGCAAGGAAAAATCGGAACTTAATGAATTATACGGGCCCCTTGCATATGTACTCAACTATCCGAACGAAGAGGACCGTCAAGCAGGCCGGACCGGACAAGGAATATGGATCCACGGTATGCCCGAAGACAGCAACCGCATGGTGACACGGGGATGCATCGTTATGCAAAACAGCTATCTTTTAGAACTGGAAAAATTCCTGAAACTTGGGGTTGGTACGCCGGTCGTTATTGTTGATAAAAGTGACCTGGCTAGCCCGCAGAATTATCCCGATTTTGCCCGGATTGAACAAAAGAGAAAATATGTTTTGCACGATTATGTCATGCGGGAGCAGGATTTCAGGGGCCTTCTTGCAGGGTGGCAATCGGCCTGGTCGTCCCGCGACATCGCCATGTACTCACAGTTCTACGATTCGCAACGTTTCTTTTCCAGCGGTATGGCATGGAACGCGTGGCATGATCGTAAAAAAAGCCTTTTTCAAACATTGGATTCAATAGTAATTTCTGTTGATAATATCAGACTCGTCGATTGCTCGGAATCTACCGCCGTGGTTGTGTTTCGCCAGCAGTATGCTGCATCGAACCAGGTGGCCAAGCAAAATGCCAAACGACTGTGTTTTTATAAAAACAACGGGCATTGGCTAATATACCGCGAGGAAACATTCTCCACAGAGGAGTTTCTCCTATGAAGTTTTCATTGTCAAAGGGAAAAGAGATCAAAGACCCCTCGGCACTCGCCGAAGCACTCGAAAAACACGTGAATGAAATCCAGGAAATCCTTCAAAATGCGGAAGCGCAAAAGGCCGACCTTCATTCACTGCTTGCGTCTGCGGCAAACGAGCGCAGCCAGGTGCATTCTGAAAAGGCAACAGTCGAGTCGCTGAAACAGGGGATTGGTGATTTGCAAAGCGACTATTCGTCGCTTAAAACCGCCATCGAGGGCTCATCGGCACAGATCGCCAAAATCGACGAGTATGCGACGAAGGTGCTTTCCATGGAAAAGCATCTCCGCGACATGGATGCATTGTTCGACCGCTGCGTGTCGAAAGAAACGCTTCTCGACGGCGTGAATTCCAAAATCGACGTACTCTTGGAAAAAATGGGCAATCATGGCAGCGAGGGTTCTATCCTAAAAGACACCATTACCGGGCTTGCCCGACTGGAAGAACGCATGAAAATGAATGCTGAAGCTATGATGACCATAGAAAGGCAGACAAAATCTTTTTCAAGTGAACTCGAAAAACTTTCAAATGGCTTCGGCGATGTCCGGGGTGTTTCCGACGCTTCCGCAGCACAGCTTTCGTCAATTGAAAAGGAACTGGAATCGTTTCGCCTGATGAAAGAAAAAATCGACAACCTCAACAATCTTTCAGAATATGTCAAGACAAAAGTAAAGGCCTTGGAAAACCAGCGTGTTGTTGTTGAAAAGGCAAATGAAGAGGCCGGTCGTCTCAATACCCTGACGTGGCGCATCGATGCGGAAATGAAGCATCTTCAGGAACGGTTGACAAAACTTGAAAAAACAGAGAAAAACGTCGAGAAGATAAATGTCATGCTCCAGGAAAGCAGCGCATCTATAAACCAGATCCGTCATTTTGAGAAATTCATGGAAAGCACGACCCAGAAGATAACGGAAATCCATACTCTGGACGGTCAGCTCGACCAGAAGCTTGCCCAATTTGCGAAAAACAGCACGCGGCTCGACGAAGTAAGCGAACGCGCGCATGAGGTACACACTGCGGCGCGCAATACCGAGGCGATTTTCAATACCATTTCGAAACATTCGCAAATGCTTGAAAAGACCCATGGGGAAATCGTTGATTATGAGCGCGCGCTCGATAAAGTAAAGGTGCGAATTGAGGAAGTAAGTCAGGAATGGACTGCCGTCGACGCCATCAACCAGCGCGTTGCGGCCATCGAAAACCAACTCGGAGACACCGAAAGCCGCGTTGACGTTGTGCTGAAAAAGGCAAAGGACGTTGATTCGGTCAATACCAAGCTTTCCGACATCCAAACGATCATCGACGATACCACGAAAAAAGAGGAAATGTACATTCATTACAAAAAGGAAATCGATTCGGCCGTCACCCGAATAGAAACATTTACCGCAAGCGCAAAGTCGCTGGAGTCGAAAGTGTCGGAATTGCGGAAGCACGAACAGGACATCATGTCGCTTGCGCAGCAAATAGAAGAATTGCGTACCTTGTCCGACAAGACCGGCGAGCGCGTGAGCCAGACTGAGGAGAAGGCGAAAATCATAGAGGAGGTCGACAGCAAGATTTCGAACCTCGGCGCTATGGTGACCGAAATCGACGAGCGCATCACCGCACAGTTGTCACGCAAGAGCATGATAGATAAAACAGAAAAGCGGCTCGACCAGCTCAATTACCTGCTCGGCGACATAAACATGAAGATCCAGAGCCTTGCCAAAGACCAGAAAGTCGTCGACGATTTGTCGACCAAACTCTCGGCGATTTCAGTGCAGTCGCAGGAAGCAAAAGGCATGATGGAGCGGCTTGCCCAGGAAAAACTGGCATTGTTGCAGGAAGAGAAACATATCCTCGAAATGAAAAAGGAACTCGAAGACCTTGCCGGCAAAACGCGGCAGAGCCTCGATGTTTCCCGTAAGGAAATCAATGCCTTCAATGCCGACGTGCTTAAAAACCGCGACCAGTTCAACGGCGTATTGGCAGACAGTAATGCCCAGATCAAGACCATAGAAAAACACAAGGCCGATATAGACAAAGCAGAAGACGATCTCACTGCGGTGTCCAAAGTGCTCGACGGCGTCAAGGCCGAAATGGATCAACTTGCGCGCCGCACCGGAAAATTGGAGGCCATAGACACGCGGATTCAAAACGTCGATACCGTGGTCAGCGACATGGAAATCCGTATCCAAGCCATCGATAAAGGCCGGGAGCTTGTCAATTCGGCGCAGAAAAAAGTGGACATGCTCACCGAGCTCATTACCCGTTCCGAATCGCATATCGAAAGCATTGCCATGCGCGGCAAGGACATCGAAATGGTCAAAGGCAAAGTCGAGGAAATGGAAACCATCATGCAGTCCGTGGAACGCCGCATGAAGGAGCTTGCACGCGAAAAGCAGGTTATCAAGGAAGCGGAAAACCGCATCAACAGCCTTACCTTGCTCATGGAAGACATCAAGGCGCAAATTAAGAACCTGTCGTCGGAGGAACAACGGCTACAGCAGGCTGTGGAAAAGACCTCTGAATTGCGGTTTTTGCTGGGCGAGGTGGAGTCCAAACTTTCTATTTTCCGTAAAGAAAAAGAAAAGTTGAGTGAATAGCGCAAAGAATGGCAACAGACATTACAGCCTTGCCCCCGGCGCCGCAAGACCCGTTGATGCTCGACGAGGCGGTATCCGATTTTGTCAAGAACATTGTCGGGCTAAACCCAAATGTCAATGCGGCAATCATCGAAAAGGCGTATCGTTTTTCATGCAATGCGCATAAAGACCAGCGCCGCAAGTCCGGCGAGCCGTTTCTGGCCCATCCGGTCGCGGTCGCACTGATTCTTGCCGAGCAGAAACTCGACACCGTGACCATTGCCGCCAGTCTGCTTCATGATGTGTTGGAAGACACCCAAATTACCCGCGAAAAAATAGGGGAGGAATTCGGAGAGCAAGTACTTTTGCTTGTCGAGGGTGTGACGAAAATCCAACGGTTCCAGCTCAAGTCCCGCGAGGAACGCCAGGCCGAGACCTACCGCAAAATGCTCTTGTCGATGGCCGAGGACATTCGCGTCATCATCATCAAATTTGCCGACAGGTTGCACAACCTCCGTACGCTGACCTATTTGCCACCCGCGAAAATCCGCATGATCGCAGCGGAGACGCTTGACATATACGCCCCGCTGGCGCATAGGCTTGGCATGGCGAAAATTAAATGGGAACTCGAAGACCTGGCATTCAAATTTTTATATCCAAGTGAATTCAAAGACATTGTTTCCAAGGTCGTCGCGTCCCGCGACGAACGCGAATCGTTCATCGATTCGTTTGCAGAACCCCTTCGACGCAGGTTGACTGATGAGGGAATTAAGGCAACGGTTGTCGGGCGTCCCAAACATTTTTACAGCATTTACCGGAAAATGATTCAGCGAAACAAGCCGTTTGAGGAAGTATACGACTTGCTTGCGTTGCGCGTCATCACCTCGTCGGTGCGGGACTGTTATCACACGCTCGGGGTCATTCATTCTATGTGGAAGCCGATCCAGGAGCGGTTCAAGGATTATATTTCGACGCCGAAATCAAACGGTTACCAATCTCTGCATACGACCGTGTTCGGGGAAAAAGGCAATATCATTGAGGTGCAGATAAGGACGTGGGAAATGAACCATGTTGCCGAAGACGGCATTGCGGCCCACTGGCTTTACAAAGAAGAGGGTGGAACCAAGAACATTACAAAGGACGACCGGTCGCTTTCCTGGCTTAGAAACATCATAGACTGGCAAAAAGACCTTACCGATTCGACTGAGTTTTACGAATTTTTCAAAATCGACCTGTTCCATGCCGAGATATTCATTTTCACGCCGAAAGGCGATTTGATTTCGCTTCCCAAGGGTGCGACAGTTCTGGATTTTGCCTTTGCGGTGCATACGGATCTTGGCGTACGATGCATAGGAGCCAAGGTCGACGGAAAAATCGAACCATTGAACAAGGTGCTTAAAAGCGGCATGACCGTTCAAATATTGCATTCAAGTACGAAGCGGCCGTCTGTCGATTGGCTCAGGGAAGTAAAGACGGCGAAAGCGCGGTCGAAAATCAGGCGCTGGCTCAAAACCGCGGGAAAACAGGAAAGCATAGATCTTGGGAAAAAAATCATAGCGGCGCAGATGAAAAAGATAAACAAGGCCGCAGTATTTACAGACAGGACACAAACAATATTGTCAACCTTGTCCGTGCCGTCCATAGAAAAATTGTATGAAATGGTCGGCTCCGGCGAAATGCCCGTGACCCGCATTGTCGAGCTTGTGCAGGACAAAATCGCCAACAAATTCCGTCCGTCGAGCGTTGTTTCCCGTATCGTGCGTACGATACGGGGGACAAACCGCACGCCGGGGGTTGTTGTCGGCGGTTCCGACCATTTGATGGTACGGTTTGCGCAATGCTGCAATCCGATACCCGGCGATGCAATCGTTGGCTTTGTCACAAAAGGCCGAGGCATTTCGATTCACCGGCAGGATTGTCCGCATGCAAAGCTGTTCATCGACGACGGCGACCGAAGCATGCAGGTAAGCTGGGCCGAAGGCGATGCGAAGAAATACACGGTCTCGCTCAATCTTTCGGCCCGCGACAGACCAGGATTGCTTCATGAGATTTCGGCAGTGTTTTCGGGCCTTGCGGTCAATGTGCTCGAAGGGAGTTTGAAAGTGAAAGGCGAACTGGCCGGTGCATCGTTTAAAATACAAATCCACAACAAGAACCAGCTCAAGCAGATATTCCGCAGGATACAAAAGATAAAAGGCATTGAAAAAATTACACGCAACAAAGATGTCGTCGATTTTTCAGATGCCGAAGATATTTAAAAGCCGGGTATTAACAGGTACGAAAAGGCCGCGGATCCACAATTCGCAGCAGCCGCATAGTTGCCGTAAGCAAAGCTCAGTCCTATTTTTCCGCTTTCCCCTTTTCTAGAAAATTTTCACATGGTTTACCCGTTGCCTCATATACTGTTTGAGAGGGCAAATTCTTCGATTTAAACCCGAACAATTTGCATCCTCTTGGAAAGCGGGAATCCCATGTCACATGAAAATAGCGGCACTTAAGACAGTTCACTGCCGACGATGATAATTGCTTTTTCATAAGGCCCCTGTGCCGTTTGAGAGTGCATGCACAATGAAAAAATAATTGAGCCCCGGGAAATTACCAATCAATGGGCATGAAGTCCTTGAGGAATTTTCCGCACCAGTGCTTGCCCGTGTTTATGCCAATGAAAAAAGGGTCGCAAACCCTTGCCGCGCCGTCCACAATGTCAAGCGGGGGCTGAAAATCATGGATTTTTTGCTTGAATTGCGAAAGCTCGATCGGGTCTTCGTCGGTCACCCAGCCGGTGTCCACGGCATTCATGAAAATTCCGTATGGCGCCAAACCTTCGGCAGACGTATGCGTCATCATGTTGAGTGCGGCCTTTGCCATGTTCGTATGGGGATGGCGGTCACCCTTTTTCCACCGTAAAAACTTGCCTTCCATGGCCGATACGTTTACAATGTGCTTTTGGCCGGTATTGTCGCGTTTCATCATTGGGGCAAGCCGGTTACACAAAACAAAGGGGGCAACGGCATTTACAAGCTGTATTTCAAGCATTTCGGTCGTTTGTATTTCCCCTTCACCCAAACGGAAACGCCAGCTGTTTGTTGTGCGTAAATCAACCTGCTGAAGGTCGGCATCCAAGGCCCCTTTTGGAAAAATCTTCTCGGCGGGAAGCGCCTTGTCATAAGAGTAGGGGATTTGCGACAGCTGTGCAGA
>Ga0182027_10003137_pt1 | contig 26429 bp, 20 predicted proteins | sample 712E1DmetaG_FD_121300 | JGI IMG/M metagenome (GOLD analysis project Ga0182027, IMG submission 121300) | Permafrost microbial communities from Stordalen Mire, Sweden - 712E1D metaG (Illumina Assembly) | ecosystem: Environmental > Terrestrial > Soil > Wetlands > Permafrost | place: Sweden...
AGATTCGAGGGGGCGGTTCTTCTGGGAACCACCGTCAGAATCGGTTCAACTCCTGTTCGAGCGGGCAGGTTTCAGAACTTGCTTTCAACGCAAGGCAGCCGACGCAGTGGGGCGCGAGATCGTTTGGAGCACGTTCGTTTTTGAGCGTCCGACTGGTGGGGCGGTGCAACCGCTTGATACGATCCAGCGGATCATCAGCGGCGAGAGCAAGACCGCCACCTACAAACTGGCGCTGCTGCGGGCGCTGAGTGAGATTGCGGCCAAGGACTTCAACCGCACGGCCTTTTTGGACGATGGCCGGATTGGCGTGCCTCTGGGGTTAGTGGCTGAGAAATGGCTGCGCTACTATTGGCCTCTGTTTGAATCGGTCCGCTTCATTCCCGGTGCCAACGGCGAGCGGCCGGATGCTCCGAAGCCACTCATGTTCCGAAAAGCCATGACCGCGCTGGTCGCGGGGTACCGCGGCTTGGGCGGCTATCCGCGCTTCTACTCGGATTGGATTTCCGGGAACTTGTCTCCTGAATCCATGAAGGCGCTAACCTCGGCGTTGGCCAAGATCCGCCGGGCGATCGTGGACGGCCCGGTGTTTTTTGCAGCCCGGGGCACCTTTGCGTATGATCCTTCCCGCCGAGTGATCTGCCTACCGTTCGATCTCTGGAGAGAATTTATCCAATTGGGAGCTTGGATCGAACCCGCGGTGATCCTCGAATGGGCCGAGCAGACCCGACGGATGTCCAAGGGGGAAATCTCCGTGGGCGACGCGTTGTCGCTGCTTACCGCCGAAATGGAATTTGACCGATCGGTTCAGGATGTCAGGGCCGCCTTTGCGGGCATGCCCGACCTTCGCTGCGTCTGGTCTGATCGCGGGCTGATTGGTCGACCATTCGATGTGGATCATGCCATCCCGTTCGTTCTATGGCACTGCAATGACCTCTGGAATCTCCTGCCGGCTTCCCCGAAGGTGAACAACGAGAAGCGCGATCGTCTCCCGACTCTGGACCTGATCCGGAGATCGGAAGAAAGGATCGTGGGTTGCTGGCGCTTCCTTGAAGCGAGTTTCCCTGTGCGATTCCGGAATGAACTCCAGAAGTTGCTAGCCGGGGAAACTCTGCCGAGCAAATGGGAGCGCAAGACCCTGAACCAATTTCAGGAAGCTGTAGAAACAACAGCTACATTGCGGCACATTGATCTCTCGGCACGCTTCGGCGGGTACTGACTCAGTTTGGTTTTACCATCTGCCGAAATCGCTTGCGGCAGAGAATCGGCCCGCTAGATTTCCCGGCATGCCTAAGCGCTCAAGTAAGCGGGATCTCAACGAAACTGCCTTTGCCATCGTGCAGCAGGCGACTGGCCAAGCTCCCAAACCCGAAGAACGCCAGAAGAACCCGGCAGCTGTCGCCCTCGGCAGGCTCGGAGGATTGAAGGGCGGGAAGGCCAGGGCGAAGGCATTGAGTAAATCTAAGCGATCGTCCATCGCTAGAATCGCCGCAAAATCTCGGTGGAGTGCTTCCAATAGATTAAGACAAGATTAACTACGAATTTCTTCTCACATTCTTCATCAACGAGTTACAGATTTCGATTGATTAGGTATCTAAACGCAAACAACAGCATTCGCGATATTACTTGCTTTTCATGGATGCGCCGTGTAATTTTTAGCGCACCATGGAAACCACTTCGCTAGGTCCTCAACCGGCGCCAGAAATACCGATAGAGGTTTCTGGCCCAGGGAAGCGCCAGCCTCCAACGGAGGTGCTACCCACCGATCGGCTCACAGTTGACCGGCAAATCGCCGTACTAAGGGCGTTTACTGCTGTCTATGAATCAAACGGCGAGAAACCAGTATCCAACACTGAGGCTGGAGATGTCGTTCATCCGACCAAGATGGCTGCCAGCACTGTTCTCACGACAAATGCCTTTTTTTGTGCGGTCGGACTTTTGATCCGGCAAGAGAGTGGGATGTTCTCCGTCGCACCAGAAGCCGTTGCATTCCTAACGGCTGAGCGTGGGTTGGCGCCAGAAGCAGCCCCGGAGAAAATGAGGCCGATTTTTGAGAAGCAATGGTTCACACGACTCTTGATTCCGCGCGTTCGCTTGGGAGCAACGGATCTCGATACAGTCTACAAGATACTTGGAGACGCATGCAGTGCTGCAAAGGAATACCAACGACGCATTGAAATGTTGGTCGAGTACCTGTGTTTTATCGGGATACTCAAGCGAGAAGGCAATCAAGTCCAATTCTTGCCTGTTGGCCATAGTTCCGATTCCGCGGGTGATACCCAAAGCGCTAAGCCGACCACTAAGAACACTGAGGAGCAAACAGAGGACCAGGATCTTGAGCGCCACACATTGACCCTAGATCCGAAGTCGAAGCGAAGGATTGTGGTGTGCGCACCGCACACGGTGACAGCCAAGGAATTAGAACGCATCAAGAATTGGCTGAGCTTCCAGATCATTATCGAGGCAGACCAACCTTAACACTCTCCCCATGGCATTCCGTCCTGAGGCAAATTCCCAATCTATGTTAGTCCAGAGCGCAAGCCGGCCTAGCCGATCGGTACCGCGCTGAGACATAAAAGGCACCGCCCTGTTTGGCTTACTTTTCAACGAGGGCCAAACAGGGCGGCAGGCTAATCTCCCTTGGCACGCATCCGGTTAAGGGAGGACGTACCGTCAGGGTCTTAAAGCTAAACGCAGAGTATGGCCAGCTAGGACGGCACGTCAAGTCCGAATGCTTAACCGCTCTAGCAATATTCTATTATGAATATTCATACATGCAGTAAGTGCGGTGGGCGCATTATCTTCCGTCCGCGTGTCTGGCACGTGAAGGCGAAGCGTACCATCGTACCCATCCGCTCAAGGGTCTTTCCGGTTCATCTGGATGGTCCCTGCGGGCAGATGCTCTTGCCGCTCAAACTGAGCGCGTAAGCGTTGGTCGCACGGTGCCCGGACTCAAACCGGGCACCGTTTTGACCGAGAATGAACCCTCCCCGGAGCGAGCTCCGGGGTATCGCGGAGAGGGGCTTCGCCCCAATGTCAGCGGGCGGCATCCATCCCCCTGAGAATCCCCGAAGCGAGCTTCGGGGAATTGTGCCGTCCAGATTAAAGATTGTGCGGGACCGCTCAAGCATGATGCCATACCTTTCCCAACATGAAACAGCTCAGCACCGAAAAGCGCGTCCAACTCCTCGCCTGTCTGGTCGAGGGAACCAGCATCCGAGCAACGGCCCGCGTGTGCCGGAGTGGCGTTCAACACCGTCCTCAAGTTTGTGGCCGATGCCGGACACGCCTGCGCCGTCTACCAGCATGAGACGTTGCGTAACCTCAAATGCCGCCGGCCGGGGGGGAGTGCGATGAGCGCGGCTTGATTGTGAAGCGAGACTGAGTCAGCACCCTTCGGCGCAACAAGACTGCCCTCTGCTCGTGGCTAACCCACTAGATTCTGGGAGGCACTTCGCGAATGCCGCCAACATTTTGAGCCAGCAGGCGATTCCGCAGAGTGCCGAATGCGACTACCACCCCTTGGATAGGGCTGCGCGCTTCGCTCCTGCGGACAACACCCGCTCGCAGCTCTCCCAGTCGATTTTCTCTATCCGTTGATACTTGATGTCGAACGGGTGCTGCTTCGGGACGGCGGCGATGACCTGTTTCGCGCTCTCCAATTGGCCCAACGCGACATCAATCCACACATCTTCCAGAACATCGGGCACCTGGCCGAAGAGCGTATAGATGTCCTGTAGCCGGTTGGAAAGAAGTTGATGCACGCGATCCTCGACGGAATCGACATAGCGCATGTTGTAAACGAAGACCGTGTCGCTCAACTGGCCGATGCGCTGGATGCGGCCTTTGCGTTGCTCCAGGCGAGTCGGATTCCATGGCAGGTCGAGATTGATGAGCGTGGCCAATCGCTGGAGGTTGAGCCCCTCGGACGCGGCGTCGGTGCCCAGCACAAGCCTGAGCTGGCCCTTGCGGACCTGTTGCTTGATTTCCTCGCGGGGCACGGGGGAAAACCGGCCGTCCTGCCAGATTCCTGATTTGCCGGAGCCGGCATAGATGGCGATTCGTTCGCCGGGCAGGTCCTGGACCAACTGCTCCGCCAGCCATCGGACCGAATCGTAATATTGGCTGAAGACGATGCAGCCGCGCTCCAGCCAGCCCTTGGACTTCAGGCAATCGAGTACTACGGCATACTTGGGGTCACGCTCCTGGTTGGCTTCCAGAGCCTTCACGAAACGCTCCAAGAGGGAGCGTTCATCAGGCGTGAGCGTGCGGGACATGCCAGCGACCTCAGCCCCCTCATGCTCATCCTCGTCGCCCTCGGTGCCGGCGGTCACTGCATCGACGTCCTGCCAGGATCCGAGCATCTTTTCGGCTGTCGCGCGCCCGGCGGAGATGCTGCTGCCCACCCGGCGAAGAAGGAGCGTTTTCAGGAAACCCGAGCCTTTCATGCGCGCACCCAGCGTCCGGCAGAATTCCTCCGCGAGCGCGTAGGCTTCCCTCAAATAGAGGGGGAGCTTGATGGCGTCTTCTCCGCGTTCGCCGAGTAGTTCGACGCCGATGGGCTTGAGGTAGGGCTCACCTGTCGTCGGATCCTTTGATTCCTCAAGATATTTGCGGCTGCGCCGGACGATATGGCGGATGAACGGATTGTGCTGGCTGATGAAGCGAGGAAGCATCTGCCTAATTCGCGCTCTGTCCGCCGGGCGAAGGCGATCCCAGTCGCCGCCGTTGGCCGAGACCTGTTCGTCAGGCATGTCGAGTGACCGTCGCAGAACCTCGAAGTCGCGATGCTCCTGGCGCGGCGGCAGCGGCGTGCGGATCCACCCCCAGATGTCGAGGTCGTCGGTCGGAGCTGGATCGTCGCCCATGATCAAGCCCAGGGCCTTTTCAGCGTGGCGCCAGTTGCTCCAGGCCCCGCCAAGGACGGCTTCGCTCCCGCGACTGAGAACATCCAGCAGGTCCCACGCTTCAACGGGCCGGAGTTGCACCGGCGTGGCGGTTGCAAGCAACATGCTCCTGGTCCGCGTGGACATTTCGTAGAGGAATGCGAGCAGGTTGTTCGCATCCGGTTTCTCGGCGTCGCGCCCGTCACCAAGGTTTTGACGGCGCGCGTTGTGCGCCTCGTCCACGATAATGCACTCGAAGGTGAGCGACTTAAGCAGCTCGGCATCCGCGCAACCGAAGGTGGCCCGCGAATTTGGGACGATGCCAACGCGCCGGGGGCACTTCTTAATGCCATCCGGGCCGATGGCCGGATATTCGACTTCGTTCTCGTCGACCCAATTTTTGCCGGTCCAGACGGCGGAGGGCAAATCGAGCAACTCCTGAAGTTCGTCCTGCCATTGCCAGACGAGTGTTTTAGGTGCCAACACCAGAACGGGCTTGTCACCAGACAAGGCCATCAACTCTGCGGCCATCGCGAGCTGGACTGTTTTTCCAAGTCCGACCTGATCCGCCAGGACGAAGCGAGCGCCTCCGGAGTTGTTCCGGTGGGCATCGAATGCCAGCTTCACGAAGAACTTCTGGTGCTCCCATAGCCCCGCCTGCTTCCGATAGACCGGAGATTCGACAAAGACCGACGCAGGGGGCGGAGTCTCGCCGGATTCCTTCGCTTCGTCGTTCCATTCCCTCACGCCGGGAACCACGGTACGGTGGCTGAGCCTAGCGATGTCTTCGATGACGAACTCCGCAAGGGGAACCGCGGCGTGATGCGTCCAGAGCGCGTCAAACTCCTCCTGCACCCATTGCACGGCCTCGGGGGATGGGTCTTCCCACAACAACTCGTAGTTGAGCGTCCAGGCCGACCTCGACTCGTTCACGCTGCCGAGAAAAGCGGTCTTGGTGCCGCCGGACATCGTGATGACTCCCGCTTTCCCATGGATGAGACCGAAATGCTGGTCGGGCAAGACCTTGACCTGCATTTTGCCGCTCGCGAGGAACTGGTGCAACCGGGACAGGCGTGTTTTCGCCGGCTCGCCACCTTTGTCAACGAGCGCTTCCGGCTGAAATCCGCACCATTCCTGGCGGAGGGCGGCGGCGGCGGCGCGGGCGGTGGCCACGTCCTGTGGCTGGAGGCCCGAATTGCACACAACGCGAATCGGACCCTGGACGCTTTCGAGCGCTTCTCCTGCGGTTTCGAGGATCGAGCCGCAGAAGTAGCCGGCGATGCGGTCGTACGCCTTGGCGTCTTTCAGGCGTTGTGTGAGAAACGACTGATCCAACTTCTGACGGCGGGAGGAGAAGCGTTGAATCTGGGCCTGCATCTCTTGGGTGATGTTTAGTCCACGATGAACTGATTCTCCACTATGCAGTCACTTTCCCCGGCAGTTCCCAGGCGAATAAACTTGGCGAAACGGTAGCCTAGCTCGTTCCGATAGGCTCGCAGCTTCGCCAAGTCGAAGTCTTTATCAATAGATGACGTGGTCTTCTTGATTTCGATGACGAGCAGGTTCTGATTCGTCTCGCGTCGATGCACGATGATGTCGGGAAATACGGTCAATCCATCTTCATCGGCTAACGGGATCTTACGTTCTGCGAATCCCTTCAGGCTTCTCTCGTAAAGAAGTTTACGGCGACTCGGATCTTGGTAGTAGCGGTTGTATTCGCAATCGACATTGAAATCGAAATTCCGGAACTCGGTGTCGAGGTAGATTGCCAGCCGAAAGCAAAGGGAGCGTTCGCTGGCATCGAACTTGAAAAGAACCGCGTCCTCGTTCGTAAGCTGTGCGAGGGCTCGGTTCAGATGAACATCGATGACCGGCGCTGTGAATTCATCAATATTACGATGCACGGCGGAATGAGGAAGGGGTTGGATACCCAGCTAGACGTTGTCTTGCCGGTTACGCAGCGCTCCGGCGAGGATGCCGGCGGCCTCGGCGCCTTTGTGCCAGTGCGGCAGGGAAGCGTTCTGGCTGATGGCGGCGAGGAATTCGAGGATTTCGATGACTCGCGGACGGCTTGACTTGTAGTCCTTGACCTCGGTGGTCAGCCAGGTGATGCCGTCGCGGGGACTGTCGGTTTCGGCTGTCTTGCAGGCCGCGAAGAGGGCGTGGCGGACGATGCTGGCACCGAAGCCGGCGTCTCCCATCTCCTTGCGGCCGAATTCGGTGGCAGTCTTAAGGCGCGTTTCGTTGGCCTTTGCGCTAGCCAACAACACTGTGTACTCGTCCACGCCAAAACCACGAGCGAGTTCTTGATACACACCGATGCGGCGCTCGCCGTGGCTCTCCAGTTCGACGCCTTTGAGGTAAAGTCGTTCTAGTGGGGTGAGAGATTTCCAGAGATGCGTTTCGATGCCACGCGGAACGAGATGGTCGCAGGCGATCTTCACTGCGCGCTCAATGAGCTCCTCCACCGGCGATTTTTCCCCTTTTGTTCGCATCTTGGTAAGCTCGTAGGCGACGTCAATCTCTTCGATCTTGCGCGAGGTGAGGACGCGTAGGGCGGCGGCGTAAGCGGCGAGCTGGTAATCCGTGTCACTGAAATTCGGATCCTTGGCGTCGTCGAGGTCGCGCATTGTATCGAGCTGGCGCCGAACCTCGGACTCCACTTCCTGGTACACCTCATCAAGGAATGCAGTCTCCGTGCCCGCCTGCTTCCGCAGCACCAGCAGCACGGTGCCTTGAACGTAGTTCCCTTCTCTCAACGAGGATGGCGTCTCCGTGGATACGCACCACGCGGCCGAAACGCGAAGTCCGGCCGCCCACAAAATCATGGAGAGATCCGCCCACACGCTCGCATCTTGGTGCGTGAACATCACGACCTGCATCCCGTCGGCGGGCATGTGTTCTGAAAGTCGCCGATAGCACTCAACCATGGACTGACGAAATGACTGGTCGGCTCCTTTCACAGCCAATGCTCGTTTCGAATCCGAATACCAATCGGGAAATATGCGAGGCAAATGCTTTTCGTACCACGCGAGAAAGAACTCTCCCAATTCGTGGTAATTAACCGCATCGGCGTATGGGGGGTCAGTGATCCAAACATCTGAAACCTGTGACACTGATCGGCAGTCTTCTGGGACAACAATCGATCCTTTGGAGGTCACAAATGCCTTCTGTGTCTTTAAAAATACTGTATGGAGAAGCGCCAGCGATCGGGTCCCGTAATTGAAAAAGGTGTTGAGCGCTTGATTGTAAAAGGTGTCATACACCCAACCTATGCCGCCGCTCGCGTGGATGCTTGGCCCCCATTTCGACAGCCTACTATCCCAGTTGGCGCAATCTCCCACGCAAAGCAGCGTTTGGACGAGCGCACCTCGAACTGCCGATCCATGGGACTTCACTAGCTCTTCTAGCAACAAGCCATGGACCAGGAGTTGCCTCGGTGAGAATAAGTGGTGCCAGTGCGTCCAGCCGCGTTCGCGGATCGGCTGAGCTGTGTTGTATCCTGGTTCAATCCGGCGACTCGGGATAAAACCGTTCTTTTGCCAAACCATGAAACGTTCCTGCAGTAAGTCGATTACCCGCTGCTCGCGTTTGAGGTCATTAAGTGTGGGCGCGGCATAGTGACGCTCATGTCGCCGATCGCCATCACTGCCAATCCATGTATCAGTCCATCGAATGCAATAGAGGCGTTCGCGGAAAATGTCGTCCGCGCGTGGCGCGATGTCGCGATTTTCCCATCCGCGCAAGAGACTCTTGCTATCCCCGAAGTTTCCGCGCCCATCTCCACGAATTACCTTTACCGGTGTCTTACCCGAACAATTCGGGCAAACAACCATAGAGTCTTTAGCCGTACCAGCATCAGCTGCAGCTTTTCGCTCTTTTTCGGACACATTAGCGATAATCTCGAAAGCAAAGCGCTTCTCCTTTTTCTGCGGCACTAGTCGTGCTATGACATTGGTCTTCTCAGCAACGACCCACGATGCAGCGAGAGGCACCCGCCAACCGCACTCGGGGCAGTCAACCTCAGTGCAATATAGGAAAGCATCGGCCCGCCAGCGACGGCTTGTCTTGGCGTCGGGTTCCCGATGCTCGATTCGCCATTCGGTGATCTGACGATCAACCGATTCATATACTTCGCGCTGCACCTTTCGGGCCTCTTCCGCGATCTTTGGACCACCGCCTACGACGTTGATCGACGCCCACGTTAGAAGGGCTGCCACCGGGTTGAGGTCGCTGCCGTAAGCGTGGCAGCCGATACGGGCGGCTTCAAACGGAATCGAGCCACCGCCACAAAACGCATCGCCGACACGCGGGACGTGGCCAAACCGACGTTTACCGAGCTCCGCCACGAGCTCCGGCAGCGAAGACGTTTTCGTGCCGAGGTGGGCATTGATTATCGCCCACGATTCGGGCGACGGTCCATCCACCTGTTCGGGTCGGTCGCAGTATTCGAGCCGTTCGTCGTAGGATAGCGATAGGAATACGCGCGTTTGGAGTTCCGCCTTGGCTTCCTTGGACAACCCGCGTTTCACGCGGGCATCGTCTTCGGTAGAACCCGGCTCGAAATAGCGGGTGCGGTCGCCGGGCGGCAGGCGGCGGAAGAGCTCCTTCGCCGGGATGTTGGCGGACTTGCGGCGCAACGTGCCGTCGTCATCCATCGTCATCAATCGGAGAAAGATTTCGCGGTCCTTTTGCGGATCGTCGGTGGCCGGAAGAAGCAAACCGAGGATAGTCGCGCGACAGAGCACGAGCGGCTTGCGCCCCCACCATTTGCCGAGGCTGGTCAGCGTTTGCCCCGCAACAGCTTTGCGCTCGGTGTAGCTCTCGATAGACATCTTCGAGACCGGGAATTGCGTCTCGATGAAGCTCAGGTCGCCGAAAGTTTTGGCTGGCTGGCCAAGCTCGGTCTTAACTGGTTTTGGAGAGAATAGGTCGCTCATGTTGGCTCAGGCGCGAAGGGATTCAGCCGCGAGAGAACGCAAAGAGCGCAAAGAACCCGAGCCGGAAAGGGAACTCATTTTTCTCCTCCCTTTTGTGTCCTTTGCGTTTTTTTGCGGCCGACCGGGTACTCCGTTCTGGTTTTTTCCTCTGCAAAGTCGGGAGGCGGTGGGGGTTGGCCCTCTTCCCTGGCCACGCTTTCGCTCACCAGCCGGAAAAACTCCGGCACCACCGGCTGGTCCGATACACGGTCCGTGACCGGATTCTCGGTAAGCGCAAAACGGACGGCTCTGCGCCAGCCGCGACCTCGACCAAGCTCAAAGTGACCGGTGGCTGCGGCGGTCATGGTATAGAGCCACCAGCGTTCTTCCGGCGAGAGTCCGTGCCAGTTGGCTATGGCGGCAGGAATCAACGCCGGATCCGCGTCTTCAATGGCCCACGCCAACAGCGTCAATTCCTTGCCGAGCGTTCGGGAAACGGCGTTGAAGCCGGTCTTCCATTTCCCAGGCTTCCGGCTTTCCTTCTTCAAGCGGGAATTAAACTCGGCGCGAGCCGCATCCGCGATGTCGTTCCATTTGGAGCGGGCGAGCCGGCAGCGGACCTGGCCGTCGCTGCGATCACGGTCGTAATGGATTGAACTGCCGCCCATTTCGGGATTCCAGGACAGGTTCTCACTGATGTCTACGGGAAGCGTCGAGCCTTCCGGGATGTGGACCAGGAAATGCGCGGCGGATTGTCCGGGTTCAAATCCATAACAGCCACTGAGGATATCTGGGGCTGGGGACATCTGCGGCTATTGTTTCACTTCTCCAGCTTTCAGTTCGGTTTTTGCCTCGTTGAGCCAGTCGAGCAAGTTCTGCCCGGTGGGGAAGGTCACCTGCGAAGCCATGACCTCAACCTGGCCGTTGCCGGTGACGGGCAACCTGCGGATCGATTCAACCGCATCGGTGAGCTGGGTGGCATCGAGTTCAACCAATTCGTGCAGGTTAAGCTCGGCCCAGCGATCGCCGGTGATGCTGATCTTTACACCGCCTACCTTGCCGTTGAATCGTTTGAGTCGGTCAATGAACTCGTAGGATTCGGGAGTGAAGTAGTACTCGTGTTTGCGTTTCCAGGTGGTCGGCTTGGTCGGGTCGATCGGTTCCTCGCTTCCAGATTTCTTCCAGTCGATCGGCACTTGCAGGACGTCGGATTGGACCTCATCGCGCTCTGCGTAAGCGAGTACGAGGGTCGTGCCCTTTTTGATCGCAACAGGGTCATCGTAGATGCCGCCGGAGAGCTTTGGGTCGGAGCCGTCAGTCGTGTAGCGGACACTTGTTTTGCCGTCCTTGTTAGGCGCGGCTTGAAGTTCGAGCATCTTCTCGTTCTTTCGGCCGGCGAACAGGCGGTATTTTAGGGTGATGCGGTTCTTCCAGGTGACCGCGGGGCCGGACGGGTGGACGCCGGTCGAGTCAACGGCGAGAAAAGAGACTTCAATTTCGTCGGTGATGAATTGGCCGTTCTCGACCTTTTTGGAGGCCGTGGTCGCTTCGCCACCGACTTCGGCATAGACGGTGTCGCCATTGACGGGGGTGAGCTTGAGGTCAACAGCGCCAGTGTCTTCGTCACGCGAGCGTTCCTGCGGCTGCACTGCGGTCGTCTTGGGCGGTGGGGGGGAGCGGTCCACATAGCCGGAGTCATCCTCGCGCCAGACTTCCTTGTGAACGAGGTCGTCTTTTAGTGCGTCTAGCGCGTCGCGGCGGTGCCATTGCCACTGCGGGTTCATCGCCGCGCGCTTTCTCACTTCGGACCAGAGCATGACCGGAGTTGTGAAAAGACGGGCCTCAACCTTCTTGCGGAAGGTGTCACTGGAGACGTCCTCGGTGTACTTCTGTTTGTCCTTCAGAACCTGCACGACCTGATCCTCGCCGTTGTATTTGTTGCCCTCGAACTTCATGAGGAAGTCGGCGGGATTCAACGTGTCCCTTTCGTTCTGTTTCGTCGGGTAGAACAGTGTGCTGAACGTCTCCTTCACGGCAGAAAGAAACTGGCCCAGAATGCGATCGCGCAGTTCATCAGCCTGCCTGAATTGCGGGTCTGTAGTCGGCACTTTCTCCGCGTCCATCTCATCAGCAATATGTTGGATAGCCTTGAGGCGCTTCGCGCTTTCGATGAGGTTATCAAACGTGTTTCGGGAGCCGGTGAGAAAGGCGACACGGTTCTTGAATGTTGTCTGGTCCCAGAACTGGCGGAGTTGAGGATTTAGGCCCTGGCCAACGAATGGCTCGGAGATGACCAACGTGATACGGTCGGCCGCGAGATTGACTTCGTCGATGGCCGGCAGAGGCAAGACGTCCTGGTAACACCAGCCGTTGACGGCTTTGAACGCCTCGCCGAGGCGCTGGCGGAGTTCCTTGAGCGATTGCTCGCGGACGTAGCCGCCGGCCAGCGACTCCAGCTTGGCATTTAAGTTCTCCGTGTTCTTGAAGAAGAGCTTCCCGTCCCGGTTTGAATGCAGATACCACGCGGCGGTGGCGAGTTTCTCCAGGACATCGCCCTTGAGTTTGGCCAGATTGCGCCCGGGGGCGCAGAGGTAGGCGACCAATTCTGGGATCGAGAGGCCGAGGACGGCGTTGGGCACGTTGGCCAGGGAGGCGACGAACAACAGGCGGCAAGCATCGCGGGAATCATTGCTCCCGAGGTTAGCATCCATGACCTCCGCAACGGCCTTGCCCTGCGCGGCGATATCGTGGGCAACGGCGTTCTCAAGCGTGGGGTTGATCTGACGGATTTCGGACAGGGTCTCGGCATCGTTCAGATCCAGGTCTTGGACGGAGATGAGGAGTTTCTTGTCTGCGTCGCCAGATTTCCACAGGCGCGAGGTGACGATGCGCATGAGCCGGATGAGGGCACGTGTCTGTTGGAAGCCGGGATTCTCGCGGAACCGAGCATACAGATCCTTGATGGCGGGATGGAACGGGTAGCTGGACTTGATGAGTTGCGCGAACTGCTCCGGGGACTGCGCAGTGATGTCCATCTGTTTCGCTTCGCGCACTGCCTTGGTATAACCCTGAGCTATTTCGTCGACCTCGCTGTCCTTGGGCAACTCCTTGAACAGTCGCTTGCGGAGGATGTGATAGAACTCGTCGGTGTTCATTTGCACCGGCGTTAGGTTCATGGCGTGGCGCTCCGCCTCGTGCTGGAGCTGCTGGAGCAAACCCTGGATCTGGGCACTGGCTTCGGCGTAGGTTCCAACGAGGTCGGTGATCACGATGCAGACGTTGGCGAGATCGCTCTCCACAACCGCCTCAAACAGGTTGGACAGGGCCGTCGCGGTTACTTTTGAGAGATCGGAATTGCCGACGGAGACCGACTTTGCGTTGTCAAGGTACGGCGGCAGCTCGTCCAGAAGAATGAGGGTAGGCTCGCCTTTGAGCATGTTGATCCATGCCGTTCGACCCGGCGCCTTGAGCGGCGAGTAGTAATCTTTGAACGTGTCGAACTTGCCGACCTGTCGTGCGATTTCCCCCCAGATGCCATGCGGCACGTCTGTCTCTCGACCGGAGAATGCAACGATGCGGACCGGAGGAAGCTGCTTTCCATCGGGGAGTCCCGGGAGTACCTGAGGACGGAATTCCGGATGTTTGGCGAGCATGCCCAGCGTAATGAGATTGTGTGTTTTTCCGCCGCCCATTGCCTGCGTCAGTTTGAAGACGGCCTGTGCGGATTTGCCCTGGAGACGGCGGAACGCCTCGACGAGCAGCGTCTTCATTCCATCCGTAACCCAATTCTCTTCGAAGAACTCCTTGTCCTTGATCTTGCCGGCGACGAGGTGCGTGAGGTTAAGGACGGTGTCGCGTTTCGAGACGTCAAAGACGGTGTCGCGCGGCGTGCAGAGTTTTCCGAGGGGTTTCATGCGGATGGACTTTGGGCAATGATGCAGGAACCCAGCCACCGTGCCAAGCGGCATTGCTGGGTAGTCTGAAAGCCGTTCCTTGGCATCAGCTAACTACGCCGCAATCGAACGATCAGATGGAGCCCGCAGCCGGAGCGGGCCCGGCGTCGTTGAAAAGATTACACCCGACGTGGCAAACCTGAAGCTGTTCTCCGCTGGAGTGTGTGTGGGTCGAAAGGAAGGACCATCGGTGGACGTGATCAGTCGCCTCATCCAATTGGCCACAGGGACGGTCAGTGTCCATGCGTTGACGCAGTTTCTTCACCAGGCCCGAGATGTCCTTCTTCCGGAAATAGACGATCAGCAGCCCGCGCCCCTCTCTCCCAGTTGTGTAGCGACCAAGTAGCTGCAGGAGACCCTGAAAATGGTATTCGGCGCCGTTGTAAATCTTAGCCTCACCCAGCTTCTTCCGCACCGGTACGCAATGGACAGCCTCAATTGTGATACCTGCTCGACCTCCTCACGCGATGGCCCGCCATCACCAATCAGGACGACCTCGACCATGCTGGGTCCGGCGTCAATACGCGGTAGTTGGGCACTTACGATTCATCCACGCTTGCGTATCTCCAAGAAGGTAATTCCCGCGCCCAACAATATTAGGCCAGGGACGGCGGGTGCTAGCCAGCTAGGGCATCCATTGGATAGCCGGCTTGCTGCGGCAATCAGGTGGGATTGGGCTGGTCCTCCTCGGTTCGCTTGCCGGTCTTAATGTTGCGCATGCCGCTGGCTATGATGAACGGATGTTCTCGAGTAAACGCTTTGCGGATCGAAGGACAGAAAAGCTCATCCTCTCGAATATTAAACTCCGCGCGCTCAAATGTCTCTTGCTGCTCCAGATAGGCCACAAACCGCTCTGCTCTTCCTAACCTAGATTGCAGTCTCTGCAGTCGAGTCTCGGGTGTGCCAACATTGCGCTCACCTATCGCAGCCTGGCACATCGACTGAAACACCTCCTCCGAGAAGTACCCGCAATCTAGTGAAACAAGCTCCAGGTACGTGAAGGCGCTGGACAAATAGTCCAACATATATAAGCCAAAGGCGGTTACTCTAACTTGATCCGCGTAGATATATTCGCGTTCAGATCCTGAGCGGGGAATCTTATATCGATCAAGTCGATTGCTCGCTTCGATCATTCCGTTGGAAAGGAGCACGTCTAGACACTCCTCACAATCCTCCTTCATGTGAAACCTGCTCTCGAAGAGATCAACCAAAGAGGAGACGTTCGAGTAGACCTGACCCTGGCCTGAACTGGTGGCGAGTTGGCGAAGGATGCGCAGCATAGAAAAATGGCTCCCCGCAGCAGGCCTCCTGCATTTGTAGACGTTCGGTATAATGCTCTTATCTTCATCATAGTTGAAACGCTGAGGCACCATCATCGGCTTGATCACTTGATGGGAAGAGACGTTCCAATTTTGCTCATCGATCATCTCCTGCACGTGAGTGTACCCCGAAGAAAGGAATTGGCGGAAAAACTCCAGCGCAAAGCGAGTATTGTCTCGGGAACATTCTACCAGAAACTCTTTAAGAGCATTGCCCTTCGCTCCAAACTGTTTATTGCAGCAAATAAAAAACGCCCGCAACGCGCCGAAGGGCGCGGCATCCGGCAAGCAATCGTGGTAACCAGAGCTTGCCGCTCCTTCAAGGTCTTGAATAACAAGTTGAATGCGTTTCTGAAACACTCCAAGCAAATCCGGAGCAGAAAGGTGGTAGCCGGCATTTTGGTAGGCGTCAAGAACGCCCGCGGTGCGGGCCCGACAGTAGCGCTCTTCGCGCATAGAGATGATGCCGACAGCCTCTAGCTCGCGACAGATGTTTTGGCTGAGTAAGAAGCAATAGTCCTGCAGATGCGGTGTAAGCTGGTCTGTGTTGTCAAAGGCGATGAGCGTGTGTTTGCCGTTGGCCGCCCAATACTTCTTTAGACATTTGGCAACATATTGTTTATCGCGCTTCCAGTCATCGAGTAATCTGTTGCGCTCGCGAATGAAATCCATGGTCTGCTCATGCACTCCATAGAGCGTTTGCCGCTTGGCCAATTCGTATCTTTCAGAAAAGAGCTTAAGCAGCTTAGGCAGGTCCCCACTAAGGAGTCCATCAACATCAAGGGCGCGAATGATGCTGTCCCATATATAGGAAGCTAATTCCGATTCGTTCTGTGGAGAGCTCAAGCAATCAATGAGGATGGGGAAACCATGGAGAGATAGGTCCTGGGGGGTGTCGAAATAGAAGAGTCTACGGAGGAATGTGGATTTGCCGGCGCCCTTTCCTCCATAGAGAATCAGGACTTCGGATCGTCCTCCAGGCTTAAGCGCCCTAGCGATTCGCTGCGACAAGGGGCCGCCGCTTCGCACCTGGTCAATATCTTCGCCACCGTCCGCTTGAAAATACGGCGTAAGAGTGTCGTTCAACCAACTTCGCAGGCCCTCCTGGGTTTCACGTTCTGAACGCGCAAAAACGTAGCAATTGCTCATCAGCTTCTGATCGTTCCCGGAGATCTCTCCAAAGTAGCGCTTTGCTATAGGCTCCAGATATTTAGCATAGGGATTCACCTTGTACGGAGTATCGTAATGAAGGATGTTCTGCTTTGGGAAGAAGAGAGCCATGCCACCGCCGCGACAATCTCTGAATTGTTGAGCCAATGAGTTCTCTTTAACGATCGCCTGATAGCTCAGGAGATTGTAAGCGTCCGTGTGTAGTGCCGAGAAATAACTCAAAGATGGGATTACCAGCGCATCGGCGGCCATGTAGTTTTTCGCGTGTATAAATGTGCGAAATAATATGTACTCGTGGCCGTTGGTGACGCACGCGTAAACGCAACCAACAGATGGACAATAAGAAACAACCTGCAATACGGCCTTCCTAATTTCTGGGTCAGTACATAGCCTATCCAACTTGATTTTCCTGAGTTGGGCGGAGTCGCCCGTCGTGGCTATGGGTAATCGGAAATAGTGGCCTTCACGTTTAGCCTCAATAACAAGAGCTGCATGTCCGAGGGGATTCCTTAAGACATAGTCACAATAGCCTTCATGGACGGATTCTTCGCAGGTTACAGAGGAGTGAGGCCACGCGAACACCTCGTGGAGCAAACGATCAATGATTCTATGGCGTGTATCAGCTTCGTTTTGGTCGCGGGATGTAAACTCGGCGACGAGCTTATTCGCGAGGTCGTATGAGTCCATATTGGCTCCTATTGGCATGCGCCGCCAGATGGGTGCTACTTGTGTTGCTTGGGCGAGTTGGATTTTCGGAGGAATCGAGCCTCTCGTCAATGCCCGAAAGGCGGGACGGACGCCGTATGGTTCTCGAATCTCGGCGTTTCGCAGTCGTGTTCGGTGTTATGCTTGTGATTTCCTGGGAAAAGGTGGTGCTCACGCATCTAGAGCAGGAAAGCGCAGGTTGTCTGAACCGGAGGTTGGCAACATCTGGCCGCCATTCGGGCCGGGAGGTGCCAGGGCCTTCTTGAGGCCCAGCACGACGCCGTCTGGTTCTTCATGGGTAGATTCCGGGTGCCGTACTGTGGTCATTGGATTGGAATGCCCGTGATCGACTGCGTATTGAGCAGGTGTGAATAGGGCTCAGCAGGTAGGACACACGCTCGGCGGTCCGTCAGCTATTAACGCCCCGAGGATGTTGACCAACATCTAGGCTGCATGCCTGCTCGTCCTTTCACCTTCTCCGAAATCTCCACTCTCGAATCCCATCTCCTGGCGCAGGGTCGCTTTAGGGACCGGATGCTCTTGATCGCCGGCACGAACATCGGCTACAGAATCACCGAACTCCTCACCTGGACCGTGGGCCAGTTCCTGACGAGGGAAGGGGAGGTGCCCCGCGAGGTGACGGTCACCCGGGCACACCTTAAGGGCGGGAGCGGGGTCCACAAGCGCAGCGTCCGGGTGCCGGCGCGGAGCGGGCGAGGGGAGCGATCCGCGATTACTTGGCTTCGCTCGGCCGCGTCCCGGCGTACGATGAATTCCTCTTCCAGTCCCGCGAGGGCGCCAACCGCCCGGTCCACCGCACGCAGGCGCACCGGATTCTGAAGCGCCTATGCCGGGCCTGCGGGATCGACGCCACACGGGTCTCGACGCACAGCCTGCGGAACACTTTCGTCCGTTCCGTCTATGACGCCTCGGGGCACGACTTGATCCGGACCCAACGCCTGGTCGGGCATACACCGCCAGTCGTGACCGCGAGGTACCTCGAATCGACCCAGTCGGAATTGGACGAGCTCATGCTGGGTCTGGCCCGGTCCGTGGCCGCTCCGATCGCCTTGCCGTAACTGGCGCTCGCCTCCTGACAGGCCCCTGATCGCATCGCTCCGTGCGGTCCGCCCGCCGCCCCCGGTGCCCACGTTACACCTGTTCTTTTGCACCTGTGAATGTCGGCAACTACGGACGACAATCGAGGGTGTACAAAAGTCCCCGATAACAGCGAACAAAAGGCGAACAGAACCGGGTTCTCACTCTATAGGGTTTGAGCCAGTCTGCACAATGGAAAGTACGCTAATATGTCTGAAGCGCGAAGCCCTCATGGGAGCCCGCCCTTGGTGAAAGAGCGGGCTCCCCGCAGCCAACTCACCCGGACAAAAGAACATGGTTCTCACCAGGCCGCCAGACCTCGTGCCCGTATTCGCCTCGCGGCTTTGGACGTTGCGGCTTGTGGGCGCCGGCTGCCCGACCCGAATCTTTCACGTGCCGGCGGAATTATCGGGCTGGCGTTTTTCCACGCTTCTCCGGCGCAGCACGCCCGGGGCCGGCAGACCGTCGACAAGGTGAATGGAAACTCCAGCCGACCGGACCCTTCGGGTCCCATAGAGCACTTCGTCGTTTTGAAACAAAAAATCACGATGCACTATTTTCCTCCTTCCGTTATCTATGGTTGTCTCCTGGTCCTCAACGGCCGCTGCTACAGAGTCACCAAGGTGTTTCGCAGTCTTCCGTCCGGATTCGCTATGTCGAACTCGGAATATGAAGGGCACTTGCAGTGTTGTCATTTCGATCCGCAAATCGCCCAAATCTTCAAATACGGGAAGCGGCGATTTTTGCTGCTGCACCATAGCTGGTTGCAACATTCTCACCGTGGCGCCATCCACGCGTACGCGGAAATCAGGCGCTTTGGACTCCATCCTGGACCCGACCGCTGGCTACGGGTCGGATTGGATTTCCCTCGGATTCCATCGGCGGAATTCGCTACTCGCGTTCGTGTGCCGTGGCAGCGCCGTCGATCCCAGTTACCATGTCATCTGGATTCGCCGCCGGGGCCTCCCTCAATCTCGATTCCACTCGAGGTCGAGGAATTGCTCGTTGATCCGCCGGTGGTGCAGCAATGAGCGGCAACCTTTCGTCACGCATCCCGCTCGGTCCTGGGTTTCCAGATCAACCAGTCGCTAGATCAGCGACGGCTGTTTCAGTGCCCTGTTATGAGGGGCCAGACCGGAACGGCCACCCTGGCACAATCGAGCTCAGCGGTGAAGCGTTGATACGGCATCTGCTGATCCTTGGCAGCACCGGGGCGGGCAAATCGACACTGTTGCGGAAAATCATGCGTGAGCTCATCTGTCAAAATGCCGGTGACCCTAAAGAAAAGCCTGCGTTGCTCATCTACGATTTTAAGGGAGACACAACGGTCGACTTTGTCACTGATTGGGCCACGCGACATGGCCGCGAAAGGGATGTCCGAGTTTTGTCGCTTTCTAGTAGGTCTGCGTATGACTTTTTCGGCGGATTCGATGAGCTCTCGAAAGTCCAGGAGTATGTGGACCGGTTGTTGTTCGGTTGCGGAAGCACAAATTCGCAGGATTGCTTTTGGGACGAGTACCGTGAGGGGTTGCTAGCAGCGGCACTGACCTGGAGCAAACTCGCGGGCCAGTCCCATGACTTCAGCACGTGGATTTCTCAGGCAGCCTCCTGGCTCTTGAGCGACCGTTTGCCGGCCGAGTTGCGACTCTCGCGTGACCAGCTAGAGGCGATTGTGAAGGCCATGCCGATTGACAGAGTCGACCGCCCGCTTGGAGATTTCGCATTGAACACAATTTCTGATTGGGACCGTGGCCTTGACTCGCGCACCAAGTCGAATGTGCGAGCGACTTTGAGCAATGCGTTGCGGCCTCTGCTTGCGCCAAACGTCCAAAGGATATTTCGCGCTAACACCGGGGATCACGTAAGTGTTCGCGAGGCACTGGAGGAGGGCCAAATTGTCATCATCTCAGTGAACGCTTTCCTTGAGCCGCATCTCGCGAGCCTGCTGGGAAAATGCCTGAAAGCGGATTTCTACCAAGCCGTGTTTCGGCGGGGTGACGATCCGAAGGCGTCCCGTCGCTTGGCACTGCTGATCGCGGATGAATACCACCTCGCTGCAACCGTCGGCGGGGAACGTTATGATGATGCCATTGCGTTGCCTTTGTTGCGCGAATTCAACGCCGGTGTCATCGCTGCCACCCAAACGATTGCCGGGTTGGATCGCGCTATCGGAAAACCAAACCGGGCGGTGCTTCTGCCGAATTTTGGTACTGCCTTTTTCTTCCGAAACACGGAAGGCGAAACTGCTGAGTGGGCCATGCGTTTGTGCGGAACGAGAATTGAAGACGAAATAATATGGAAACGGCGACTCGATACCAAACTCCCCGGGTACAGGCCGCCGAACGACCGCATCACCGTCCGGAAGGTGCACCGGCCAGTGTGCAATCCATGGGCGTTGGCCCGTCTGGAGCCGGGACAAGCATTTTTGCACTGCCAGTTCGATTCGGCCCCCAGCGGGCCAGTCTGGATTGCCGCTGATCCGTAGGACCTAACCAGCATTTCAAATACATCGGAAACTAAAAGTTGCCGATGAAGACCAACTATAAAATACAAATATTGTGGGACGATTTGCAATACGTGGCGATCCTTGCGCCACTGAGCGAAAAACTGGTTCAGTGCGCGCTTCTTCACAATGGGCGCTACGTGGCACACGTTTTTCTGCTCAATAACGGGTTACTGCCGCTGACTGATATTTACCTGACAAGCGGCGAGGAAGCGACCGATGATTTGCTTCTCGCGGTTAGGCGGGTGCGACTAGCGCATTCGCGTGCGTGTCGGGAAGGGAGGTCGTTGCTATGAATGACGCCGTAGAGACGACTGAGCCTGAGCCTGTCATTTGTTCGGACGGCAGTATTCAGTGGGGAGGCATCACCTATCATCCGTGGCCGTCGCTTGCGATTGTCCCACGGCGTGATCTCGGATTATGCGAAGAGATTATCTGGGCGAAACCCGGTGATCGACTTTGGTCGTTCACTCAGCGGATACCCCAGGAGATCCTGATACGCGTCAAGAGTATCCCGTGTCACAACTGGGGTTTGTTGGAATTGGTCGCGGCTGCTCCTGCGAGAGGGGCGGATATGGTCCGCTCATGTCCTGCCCTTGCCGTTCTCGTAGTGCAGGCTTACAGGCCGAACCACGGCCAACGTACCGATTGGCTTCGAGAGATCGCAAAACTGCAGTGGAGGAAGATTCTTTCCAGACTTGATCTACCAGCGAGACCCGGAGCGATTCGCCTCCTTAGGAAATTGCCGGCGGCGCATTGTCGCGAGCAAACAGTCGACGCCCTTGCGCAGGCCATCTGCACAGGGCACCCACAAATCCGTGTGCTGACGCACCTGTCGCGAATAACGCGCGATACTGTCGCGCTGTTGCGGCTAGATCGCAGGATGGTCAGTCCGCTGCTCCTGTTTGCGAGTAGTGCGTCTGACTATGATGAGGAGCCTGTCACTTGGCTTGTGGATAATGTGCGTTTTCTTCTCACTGGCGATCCGTCACGTCGAGAATGGCCCTACCGCCAACTTGACGCGGAAATGCTGACTAGGGTGGAAATGCGCCTTCGGTGGAAGCATTCTGCCGCAGGATGCGAGCTCCTTGCTCCATTTCCGCCGCCGCCCGTCGGAGGAATCCCGGGTAAGATTGAACCTCTCCGGGACTATCGCGAAGTCGGCGCAGAAGCGGACCTGCAGAAGAACTGCGTACGAGCCTTCTTGGGGGACATCATCGCAGGCAACTTCTACGTCTATTCGGTTACAGTGAAGGAACGCGCGACCCTCGCACTCCGACGGCTGGGAGACTCTGACACATGGGTAACCGCAGATCTACGCGGTTACGACAACGAGGAGCCGTCAGTGGAAACGGTGCGGTTCGTCACGTCTTGGCTGAACGAAAACGAAGAAGGTCGGATAGCCTAAAACTTAAAAACAGGCCAACGATGAAAATATACAAAAACTTCCCATTGAACAGAATTCAGCGCAAACGCCTAGTCCGCCAACGGCGTCGCGCTTTTAACCGGAGGCTGATCGCCGAGGCAAAACTGCGGCTCGGTTGTACCCTCTGCGGCCGTCACGATCTTCCGCCCCGCGACCTGCATTTCGATCATATCGATCCGTCCCAGAAAAAGAAGAAGGTGTGCCATATGATAACGACGAGCGCCAAGGCGCTCCTGCACGAAATCAGCAAATGCCGTCTTTTGTGCGGCGAAAGCCACTGGTCTTTTCACAAGACCGGGAAATTGAAAATGTGTCCGGCGGCGAGTGCCGCGTTGTCCAACCAGCAGAAGGAGGTCCGATGATCACAGAAAATGAATTCTGCCTCGGAAGCAGCTGTCCGACGAAGATCCTGCACAGCCGCGCCAATTTGCCGCGCAATGACCGGGATAACTCTTTTGCCGATTGGATGATTGCGGAAACTGGGAAGATCCACGCGCTTGCTACGGTGCTGTTTCCGTCAGCGGTTGATGCTCACAACTCAATTGAGGAAACCCGACGGCTTCTGGCCGATCACGAGTTCGTGGCCAATGCACGATTTGAGTACAAAAACGCGTCATGCAAAGTCGATTTTGTAGAGCAGTCAGCTGGAAAGATGAGACTCTATTCGGTTCTGGCGAAGCCGTGGGATCCGCGGCGACACGAACAACGCTTGGAGTTTCACAATCAGGCGGGCAACATACGACGTGAGTGGCGGGAGCATTTTGAGCTTGTCGCAATGCGAGCATTAGTGGTTCGGAGATTGTTTCCCGAGATCCGGTTGATCTGTAAAGCCGTGGTGCCAATTAAGGGTGTCGCTGCAGCCGTCGAAGGATTGCATCGGTGCTTTGGACGCGAAGGTAAGAAATGGATACTGTGTGAGTCCGCGGGACTGCCAGAGGCAGCAAGGCTATTGCGCGTCGTCGATGTGACGCGTGAGGCTACCGCTGTCGCGGCGGCAGTCTCGACCAGGGTAGATGCATTGGATCGTTTCGCTATCAGCCCGGAGAAACCCGAACTCAGGTACTCATGCAAGAAATGCGAGTTCAAGATGGGCGTAGGGCGAAGCGGATTTGACGTCTGCTGGGGACCATTGGCTGATGTCAATCCCCACATGTTCGACTTGGCGTACATGTATTTCGTAAAGGACCAGGATGGGCAGCCGGCAGCAGACAGGTTGGCGAAGGAGGGACGGGTCAGCCTCTTTGACATTCCCGAGGAGCAGATTGAAGGAGAGTACGCTGAACGGCAGTTGTTGCAGCTAGAGGGAAGCAAGAGTGGTCAGGAGATCATCGGACCTGGACTCGCCGACGAGATGAAAGAGGCCGTGTACCCGCTGCATTTCTTAGATATTGAGACGGTGCGCTCGTTGGTGCCCGTGCACCGAGGTAGCACCGTCGCCGGTCTCACGTTGTTCCAGTTCAGTGTCCACCGCTCGAACCGCCCTAACGGGGAACTGGAGCATCTTTCGTGGTTGAACACGGATGCGGCAGATCCGAATCCGCGCTTTCTATCTGCGCTGCGCGCAGCATTGGGCGATGCCGGCACCGTCTTGATATGGACCAAGTATGAAGAAAACTCATTTCACGAATTGGTCTCGGAGCTGATCGGAACGGCTACCGAGGGGCCGGATTTCGACTGGCTCACCCGGTTTCTCTCCTCGGGACGGATTTTAGACATGCACGAACTCTGCTTTAGACACTACTGGCATCCACGCATGAAAGGGCGAACATCGATTAAGGTCGTTTTGCCAGCGGTCTGGTCTGGGGATTCTGCTGTTAAGAAAACGCCTCGCTACGCTGAATTCACAGACGATCCGTACACGGTCTTGAAAGCAGCGGGCGCGGTCAGCGATGGCTGCGACGCGATGGAGGCTTATCTGGCGCTGCAGACGCCGGAGCGCCGTGAGGGAATGGCCGCACAACTTCTGCGATACTGCGGCGTCGACACCCTAGCCATGGTCTTCGTCTGGGATTATTGGAAATGGTGCCTGGCCGGCAACCGTGTGGCAGAGAGCGCAGGCCGGTAGCACTCCCTGATGCCACGAACCAAAAGTAAGTCAAAACGGAGCGCGCTTCGCGCCAGAAGAATCTGGGTGACGTGAAACATCAACTATTCATAAAACTTATCGGCGGACCGAAGATCGGCCTGCTTCTTGCCAGTAGGGAACCTCTCACGAACGATGTCGATTGCGCCGTGGAACAGGTTCTACGTGCATTGAAGAAAATCGGTTTGGAGAATCGGCGCGATGCGCTACGCCTGAAACTGCGCCGCTTCAGCGAGGATGGTTCGTTTGCCGACGGCATCTTTGCCACCAGCGAAGGGGCATGTGGAGTTTTTCTCTACGGACCGAAAGAGCTCAATCGTGCCCAAGTTGACGGGTATCTTATGCAGAATCTGAACATAGTGCCATTCTTCCGGACCGACCGCGACGGTAATACTGATCGATTGTTTGTGGAGCCAGTTCTGCCCGAATTCCCTGAGCTGCCACAACCCTTAGCTGTGCTTTGGACTGCGACTGGCGGAGTTGTCCCGGCTCTCCAGGGCTAGTGAACCAAGGTCACAAATGAACGACCTAGACCTCGTAGTTTATCAGATAAGCCGTGCGCGCGTTGAAGTCGGTGACTGCAGAACGCTCGCCGATCAATTCGACGCCGGCAAGATGGACGTCGCCCAGTTGCGCGCCTGTTTCGGGAGAATGGCTTGGTGCGTGAACGGATACGACGACAACCCCGCTGCGCTGTATTCTATTCCGGAAGTGAGGCGATTCTTTCGCGAATGGCACCATCTGCGCCCTGAATGGTTGTTTTTCGGCTCTTTGGCGATGGACAACCTGAAAGTCATGTACGCGTCGCTTCTCAATAATGCGGTTTCAGTCGACCATGACGTTAACGGGTCGAGTCAGGTGTTGTACGACCGGTGCGAGTTGGGGAGGCTACTGGCGGATGATTTGGAGATCGCTGACGGGATTTGCGTTCGAGCCAGAATCAGTCCGGCTCTCCGGATGCGGCGTGCTAACGAGGTGGTGGCCTATTTCGGCTTCTGAAGATGAAAGCGATGATCTCCAGAACACTGATGCCCCACACCGCTAACATGATTGCGGCAGTTCTGTCTCTTACATTGTCCGCCTTGATTGGTGCCGGTGCTGAACTGCAGCCTGCCCTGCCAGTGCAAACATGGCGCGGGCATCAACATATTATGGGATTCATTTCTATCACTGAATCTGGGGAGCTTCGTTTTGCCCGTCTACTCGCCGAGGACTGCTTGGAGTCCGACCATCCGGGATACTGGATTGAGTCATGGAAGGTCGATGAAATCCGGAGAGTCTTTCCGGCAGCGCTTCAGGCTTTTCGATTTGGCGACGCCATCGTCATCGATGGCGTCAAATACGTCCGGGTTATGCCCGCAAATCCGCACGGCAGTTTGGGAAACCGGACCGCGAAGGTCGAGACGACTGAATGGCTCCGGCCATTGGATACCAATGATAACCATCCATATCGCTGATCTCCACCGATGGTGGTTTACATGGGTAACCGAATACATCCCTTGCGCTGGTGCCGGGACAGTCAATAGATTCGCCAATGGGTTGTCAGCCGGAAGCGTTCCTGTCAGTTGAGACTGGCGTGCAAACACCATGGCCAATGTTCGCTATAAAGTAGATCCAGCCGTCTTTGCCAAATACTCGTGGCCGCAGGTCGTCGAGGCAGCGGCCCGAAAACTGTGTGACGAGTATTTCCGCGGATTCTTTGCGGAGGCGGAACGGTTGGCGAGCGCCGGGGACGCCGAAGGAGAGAAAGTCTATTCATGCCTTGGCGCCATCTGCCATTTCTCGTTTCATCCGAACGACAAGTCGGATAACCCCTATGGCGCAATGTGGCAGGAGCCGACGAGGCGCAGCGCCGCACCAGAGGACCTCGGGGATGATGGTTTGGTCTGGCTAAAGGGAGTGGCACCGACTGTCACTGACCCCGACCTTCGGGGCCGCATGTTCGACCTGGTCTGGATTCTTGGCCGCGATTTCAAGGCGGTAGGCGAAGCGGCCAAGGCTTACACGGAAGTCGCCGCCGGCCTGCTGAACGCGAACGCCTGGGTATATGTCACCAAGCGGCTGGAGCGGGCCATGCAACTGGGAGCCCGGCTGGGCCGGACTCAGCCGCCGTTTTCCGACACGCTCAAGCTGGTGGAGGTCGCGTTGATGAACCTCGCCGGCACAGAAAACGAACTGGTATCGGCGGATTTGCTCGACCTGATCGAGAAATACAAGGTCGGAGACCCGGCACGCTGGGGTCAACACGCCGAGTTGCTGGCCAATCGATACGCTTCGGCGGGGAAGCCCTTTTTTGCCCGTCGTTACTGGGACTATGCCCAGCTTTTCTGGCGCGCATCCGGCAACGACCGCGCGGCAAAGGCGGCCGCG
>Ga0182027_10003138_pt1 | contig 26424 bp, 22 predicted proteins | sample 712E1DmetaG_FD_121300 | JGI IMG/M metagenome (GOLD analysis project Ga0182027, IMG submission 121300) | Permafrost microbial communities from Stordalen Mire, Sweden - 712E1D metaG (Illumina Assembly) | ecosystem: Environmental > Terrestrial > Soil > Wetlands > Permafrost | place: Sweden...
ATACTTGAACACTTTTGTGGTTCCGGTGTAGCTCGCCCGCCTGAAGAGCCAGAACATGATGAGGGTGAAAATCGATGAGCCGATCATGCCGATGAGCGGTGCGAGCACGATAAACAGAACTATGGTAAGAACGCCGCCCCAGATAACAACCTGAGGGCCTGCTGCCGCAATGCCCGCGCCCACAAGCCCGCCTATGAGTGCGTGACTGCTCGATGTGGGCAAGCCCAGCAGCCACGTGATGATGTTCCAGGCGATGGCGCCCACAAGCGCGGCGCACACCACGGTGAGCGTCACGTGGTCAATGTGAATAATGCCTTTGCCGACCGTTTTTGCAATGGCAGTGCCGAATGCAAAATAGCCGACAAAGTTGGCCAGTCCGGCCATGAGTACTGCCTGGCCGGGAGTGAGGGTGCGGGTAACGACCACAGTGGCAATTGAGTTTGCGGAGTCGTGAAAGCCGTTGACAAAATCAAACAACAGAGCGATAATGACCACGGCAACAACAAGACCAAAGGTACTGATCATGCTCGTTCTCCCTATTCGATTGTGAATTGATAAAATGTTTGTCGCAAGTTTTGATTTGGTTAGCTAATCGTTAGAATAGTGTTAGGAAAACGTGCGTGGCAGTTCATGATTTCCCGGTAACGATCGGCGGCCGTGCGGCTTGTTTGGCCCCCATTGCGGAGACCGATCCCGGCCACCTCCGCATCCATCCTAATCAAAAAGTAACCTCATTTCCCACGGTTCCGCAAAGGCAAGATTGTATATTGTCCGCTGTCCATGGAAGTCCGAATCCTTTCGGGAGCTTCCACGAGAAAGGGAGCGGGGCGAAATGGTTACCGCTGATTCTTCGCGGTACAGAGAAGATTTTTGCGGCCATGGCCATCGGGTATCCTGATGTTGCCTTTCACAACAAGATTCCAAACAGAGGAGCGCAAGTCCAGTGGAACAGTTCAAGATCATAACAAAGCGCGTGCGTCTCCACCTGCATGCAATCACCAATCACCAACTATAAAGGAGAGCCCCTATGAAAACCCTTGTTGTCTACTATTCCAATTCCGGAAGCAACAAGTATCTTGCGGAGAAAATCGCCCGTGCTTTGAAGTGCGACAGCGAAGCAATCAAACCAAGATTGAATTTTTTCCCGTTCCTTATCCTGTTCTCGCTGACGAAAACCAGTGTGGGAATCAAGCGCCTCAGCCGTAATGTGGCTGAATTTGATCGCATAATCGTATGTTGCCCGATTTGGATGGGTCAGATTATTTCACCCTTGCGTGACTTTATCGGGAGATATCACACAAGCATCAACAAGCTTTGCTTAGCCTCCTGCTGCGGAAGCAGCGACGCCGCCAAAGACGTTAAATTCGGATATGCCGGAGTGTTCCGTAAAGTCAAAGACATGCTTGGAGACAAGTGCGTTCTGTGCGAGGCCTTCCCCGTTGGCCTGGTTCTGGCGGAAGACAAGAAGGGAGACGGCAATGCAATGATGAAGGCTCGTTTGTCGGATGATAATTTTACCGGTGAGATTCAAAAGAGACTGGATGATTTCATTCAAAGAATTGACAAGGTTGACTGACTGGCCTGGGTCGGAGTTCTTCTTTAGCGAACAGCCTTTGCCGAACTCGACAGGCCTACTGCCTGACCGCCGCCGTGCCCGTGTCGCCGAATGTAATCCAGTAGTGACATTGCGCATCATGCGTCTTTTCGAAAACACCGCCGTTGTTTTCGATGCATTTCCTTGAGGCAAGGTTCTTCTCCTGACACACAAGCAAGACCTTTCCGTATTTCATTTCACGCGCCTTTTCCAGGGTTTTCCGGAGTATGAGATTCCCGTACTTCTTGTTTCGCTCGGAAGGCCTGACGCAATAACTGATAAATCCCACGTCATTCAAAACCTCATTCAGCACTTTAAAATTCTGCAAACGGAATATCCTGCCCATTCCAACCGGATACCCGCCGATTCTGAGCCAGAATGTGGTCATCGGAACCTCGCCGAGGTTCAAATTGATCCCCTTCGATAATCGCATGCGGCATTTGAGATACTCTTCGAATTTCTCCGGTTCCAAAGCATGGGCGTCGTTTTCGAACCCGGTTTCCAAAGCCGGTATCTCGCGCAACATCTCCAGAATGTCATGGCCGTCGCTTCGTGTCGCTTCATCAAGAGAGATCGTCTCTTCCATGACTGGTTCCTCGACTGTTCCAGTGTGAAGGTCCCGGGCCTTCGAAACGCAGATCAATTGGTCTATTTGACCTGCATCACAGCCCCTCTGTTTCCCTGGTCGCCCCAAATGGAATTTAAGCAAACTAAAGCAAGATCCTCCGGCCTCCGATCAGATAACGTAAGCCAAAAACCGAAGAATCTGGATACTTTGAGTTTTCGATCACAACATGGGGCTATTAAGGCCAAGGCAGCATCATCTCGCCTCTCCCCCAAGAACCTATACCAAAGGAGTCTTTGATGGATCCGTCACAGTTGGCAACCGGAAGCTTCTCAGCATCATCGAGTTCCGACGTTCAGGGCAGCCAAGGTCATCACCATCACCACCGGAAAAACGTGTCGGACCAGGTGTCGGACATGACCTCCGCGATCGACAGCGCGGTCAAGGCCGGACAGCTCACCAGCGATCAGGCCACGACAATGAAGAAAGAGCTGGCGGACATCACGCAAACCCTTGCTCAAGCAAATTCCACCACCTCCACGACGGCCCAGAGCGGTTCTACCACAAGTCAAAATCCGTTGTCGCAGCTCTCGGCCGCCGACCGCCAAAAGGTGATGAAAGAGCTTCACGATGTCGGCAAGGAACTGTACCTGGCGACCAAACCGCAAGCAAAATCGCAGAATGGCGATCAGATTTCCGCGAGCACGGACGCGAATTCGTTGCTCAACATTTCCGCATGAAGTTTGGGTCCCTGAGACGGAAGCGCAAGCAACTACCGGCACGTGGCCGGCAGTTGCCTGCCTGTTTACGAGGTCAGAATATCCCGGGCGCGCAAGCGCCATGATGGCCGCTTAAGTCCGGGAAAAAATGCAGGATGCACACATTTTCAAGGGAGTGAAAATGGGCAAAATAATTTAGACCGCGAGGTTTGAAATGGACGTATCTCAGGTATCAAGTTCTTCTCTTCAAAGTTCACAGTTGCTGCAATCCTTGTTGTCTGCATCCGGAGCTTCGACTGCAACCGGGCAGGCAGCCTCCACATTTGCCAATACGCTCCAAAATGCCGCGCAAGCCTCCGGTTCGACGGGAACAAGCAAGGCCAACGACTTGTCCATGCTCATGGCGCTCACCAACAATGACGACCTTGCGACATTGCTTAATTCTCAAGACACAAGCGGAAGCGCCGGCGACCTTTTCCCGTCGACTGCAGACACCGGCAACAGCAACAGCAGCAGCAGTCTTGCAATGCTCCAGAATTTGATGGGCTCCACAAGCAGTACCGACCCGCTGGCGGCATTGCTGGATTCTGGCAGCAGCAGTTCGAGCGATCCTCTCCTGGACATGATGCAGTCGTCCGATGATTCCTCTTCGGACCCCGGCGACGTGTCGTCCATATTTGAGGATTTGCAAGGCGCGGGCGCCACGAGCAATCCCGAATTTGCCGCCCTGCAATCTCTGATACAATCCGGCGGCAACGCGAGCGACCTGGCTAGTGTGTTTCAGAACATGCAGCAGACAACATGACAAAACACAGTCTTTGTTTGCTGTGCGGTTCCACCTATATTTGACAACTAGGAATATGGGCGCCCCGCCGCAATTGCAATATAGGGAGTTGGGCGTTGCCCCGCTTTGCGGGGCCGGTCTCCCTACAGGCTCGGCTATTCGCCTCGGTGCCGGTCCGCCCTATGCGCCTGCGGCGCGGGTCGGCCGGCACTTTGCTTTTGCAAACCCTGCGGTCCACCTAACGCTGGACAGAAGACTAACGCCACAATTGTCAAGCTCCGCTTTTTCAATGACCGATAATGCATTTGGCTCCTCGAATGAGGCTAACAGCCGGGATCGCCAAGCCACTTCACTGTCAACTGTCAACTTTGAACTTTTAACTTCTTTCCCCTTCACGCCACCAAAGAGCAATCACCAGCAGATTCCAAAATTTATGCCGGCCTCCAGGGGGTATAAATTTTGCGTATTCGTCGTGTAACCTGAGACACTATCTAACAACTGGGTTGTTGTTGTGATGGGCAAGACATGCTGCGCAACTCTGATCTCGACATAGAAAACGGTCTTTCCCTGCGTGGGAAACATGACCCCGGTCTGTATGTAGGGTGCAAGGGCGAAGGACAGGCCGGGATTGGAGGAGTTCAGGTTCGTGAAATAGATTCCGGGATTCAATCCAGCGCCAAGATACCATCCCTCATTGCCGTTGCCCGATATGATATAGTAGTCGCCTCCCACATCAAAATAACCACCCCCGTACGATTGAGAGGTCGGTGTCGACGTTGCATTTTGGGACGATGTGCCCATCGAAGTCGGCATCTTTGCGCCCCCGCCAATCTCTATGAAATACTTTTCCTCGTCAAGCCTCATGTCGAACCCGACAGTGACCATTGGAGACAAGGCAGGGGAATTCCAATCATAGGGGTAAACTCCGCCTATCTTAATTCCCTTGCGTTTTAGGCTCTTGTTGGTGCTGCTCATTGTCTTGTTGACAATGGTTCCTTGAATTTGTTCCAGCGGAGTCTTCTTCCACAGAGCGACGGCGATGTTTTCACATTGCCCCTCGATGTCGCTATTCATTAGGGTTGTTGCCACCTTGTGGATTTCATTGCCGGTCTTGTCCCTGCGGAATACGGTCACGATGGTCTTCTGGCTATGCTCAAGCGAATCCAGGTCGGGAGAGAAGCCGACAGCCTCAATCTCAATGTATTCCGATACCCCCAGTTTTGCAGCAGCCGCAGCATAATTGGAATCAGCCGCAATGGCCTTGCCGGACCTGAGGGGCGACACGACTCTGAGGCCCGAAACTCCTTCATACTTTTGTGACAGCAGCATGGCAAAGGCGCCAACGTAGCCACGGTCGACGTTAACACATTCCGGCGGGAAAACCGCCACGTTTTCGGCGAACACAATCGCGGCAGACAGCATCAGAATGAAAGTGATCTTGTTCATTTCTTCCTCCTGCATTCTGGTGTGGTGATACAAAGTGATAATGAAGAACGGCGCGTTCAGTGATGGTATATGCATCAGTCATGCCACAGCAGAAATGCCAAAATTATCGTTATTTCGGGGATGAGTTGCTGCTGATAGTCGCTTAAACGCCACTAGTCACGGTTGAAGTGTATTTGTGCGACCATGGATGGGTGTTGTCGAACATCTAACCAAACCGGAGATCGTAAGCTTGCACTTCTCATTCTTTGTTACCGCCGTAAGAATGGCAAATGCAATACCAGCTTGACCAGAGCCGCATTGACGATATATACTTGTTTACTCAACCTCCCCGGTGCTCTCCTTGTTCTCGTTGCTTTTTGCCAGGACAGGCGGAGTAGTGAGTCAATTGCACAACAAGCTGACGGACAAGAACCTTACCTCAAGAGCATTTTTATGAGAGCAATTTGCTGCACACGATACGGACCGCCGGAAGTGTTACAACTTCAAGAGGTGGAAAAACCAATTCCGCGCAATAATGAGTTATGCATTAAAATTTTTGCGACAACAATAACAGCGAGCGATTGCATAGTCCGCGGCTCCAAACTTCCGGTTTGGCACCCTATGGGCCTCATGATGGGCATTGTGTTGGGTTTTGGGAAACCACGCAATCCCATACTTGGGATGGTGCTATCCGGTGAAATTGAATCCGTGGGCAAACATGTTAAACGATTCCAAAAAGGAGATAGGGTTTTTGCTTTTACCGTAAATCCGGGTACCCAAATGCGCTTTGGTACCTATGCAGAATACATGTGCCTGTCGGAAGATTGGAAGGTTTCTCCAAAACCCTTAAATTTAACATACGAAGAAGCAGCCGCTATTCCCTATGGAGGAATGCTCGCGCTGCACTTCCTGAAGAAGGCAAACATTCAGGAAGGAAATACGGTTCTTGTTTATGGCGCATCCGGCTCCATCGGAACTTCTGCAATTCAGCTTGCCAAATACTTTGGAGCGAACGTAACCGGGGTATGCAGCGCTGCAAATTTAGAATTGGTGAAATCTCTCGGTGCCGATACGGTTATCGATTATACAAAAGACAACGCTCTTGAAAGCAAAACGCTTTACGACCTCGTCTTTGATGCCGTCGGAAAAAGAAAAAGTTCTCGATTCAAATTGCATTGCAAAACGAGCCTTACCGCTCGCGGGAAATACATTTCTGTCGATGATGGTTCGCCCATTCCAAAAATGAAGAATTTGATTTTACTTAAGAATTTGGCAGAAGCGAATCTCATAAGACCTGTTATTGATAGATGCTATCCGCTGGAAGATATGGTCGAAGCACACAGGTATGTAGACACCGGGCATAAAAAGGGGAATGTCGTAATTACAGTAGCGCACGATAACAGTGCCTGACGAAACCCTTCCGATGTGAAGACCCACGCAGCAGAGCTTCGGGGACCACGACTTAGGCCGCATACACTTGCTACAGGAGCAGTGCGCTCGCCGTAGGATTCAAAACCTTCGACCAGCAAATCCGGGCTTGCATTTAATCTTGTCTTCTCTGTTTTTGCAGTGACTTTTCTCATTGGAAAGCCGACTCCCCGCCTCCTATTTTCTAGTATTGACTCAGACACGTTTTGCGCGTTAAGGCCCATTGCTAAAGGAGAAGCAGGATGGTCAAGACTCCGCTGGAGATGCGTGCGCTCGCACAGGATCTGACTGTTTCGGTGTGGACCCTCAGCGCAATTGGAACGCTGTTCGAATCCGGTCTCGTGGAACATTTGCGCGAGTCAATGTCACTCGACGATCTCGCGGTGCGCTGCCCGGCGCTCTCGAAGACTCTCATCAAAAGGTGTCTGGCCGTCGCGGCCGCAGCAGGTGTGGTAGCGGCGGGAAACGGACATTATCAACTTGCCCAGGGAGCGATGCCGTTTTCTCAACAACCTTTTCGAATGACATTGCAAGGGGAAATCCGCTCATCCCTGATGCAGCCTTTGGTCTTCCTCAATGCATCGGCCGGCAGGGTTTCCGGCTCGGGCTGGTCCCATGCGGACTCCGTGCTTCTACAGGCACAGGGTGACGCTTCGGCAATGTTCCCTCCGATGTTCAAGGCGAACATCGTTCCTTCCCTGGGCGATCTGGCGGCCCGGCTCGACGGGCCCGGCGCGCGTTTTCTCGACGTGGGCGTCGGCGTGGCTTCGCTTGCCATCGCGATGTGCCGTACCTGGCCGGGACTTCGGGTGGTCGGTCTGGATACGTTCGAGGCCACGCTTGCAATAGCGCTAGAGAACGTAACGCGCACGAACCTGCAAGATCGTATTGAACTGTTGAAAATAGCAGTTGAGGATTTTCGTGACGAGGAGAAGTACGATCTCGCATGGCTCCCCAGCTTCTTCATTGCCGCGCCTGATCTCCCTGCGGCCATCGGCCGCGTTCGAACCTCGCTCAGGCCCGGCGGTTGGCTGCTTTTTCCGATTGGCGACTATATCGGCGACGAGCTATCACGATCGGTCTTTGCCCTGATAAACGAGTGTTGGGGCGGTCCGGCGCTTTCCTTTTCGGAAGCGGAGTCTCTGTTAAAAGAGGCAGGGTTCGAGGCTATCCGCGCCTTACCGGCACCTCCTGCCTGGCCGCCGCTGTTTGTAGCTCAGCGTGCGATGGAATCGCGCTAAAATTGTTCGGCGTACAAAGCTATAGTGAGACTGCCGTACAAGGCAACCATGAGCGCGGTCATGGGCTTGAGCTACGCCGGTGACCATGCATGCGGTTGGTTTACACTTGTGATTGGCTGGGCCGCGCTGAAGACCGGCAAACTCCCACGAATGCTCGGATACCTAATCCTGCTTGTAGGACTCTGCTTCCTATTCGATTTTCTATCAATGCTTCTTGCGCTTGTAGGTCTGCTGCTTTTGGCAATAATGTCGCTTTGGCTCGGCATTGTGCTGATGCGAACGAAGTAAGATGAAAATGGAGAGGGCGATCCGGCCGGCCCGCCGCAGGTGTGCCCGTGAGTGAGATTGCGCGTGTGAGATTGAGAAACCCCGCTCACCAAAAAGACATCATTTGGTCACCAATCTCGAACACTGGCGGGTTATTTTATTGTCAATGGAATCGTACCGGAAGGTACTCAGGGGTCCTGGGCGCTGGTCGCCGAAGGGCCCCGTTCCTTTTTAGAAGCTTCTTTTTTGCGGATTGGGTTCCCGTCGTGCGGCCAATCTGTGTTGCCACTGGCAAAAAGACGATTTCCTTGCATGGTGCACAAATCAATTGTACCATCCGTGGCTTTGATTCCTTCGTCTCAACCAGGAGAATCCATGAAGATGTTCAAAGTTACCCTCAGGAACAGGGCCGAGCCCGAGATTGTAAATGCTGATAAATGCGAGGTTTCTTCAGACCAAATTTATTTCGGTGACAGGGACACATCCTTCTTTATGGAGGACGTCGTTTCCGTGGAAAAAGTTTCAGATTAGTCTGGTCAACCTCCCTCCCGCACAGTGCCGCTGTGGAGCGCAATGAGCACGTCAGGTGCAGGTAGACGCCTGTTTGCTTAAGCCGCTCGCAAAGAAGATTATGAAAGACAGGGAGGATGATTTCACTACGGAGGCGCCTGAAGATCGCCCTCCGGTTAGCGGGTCTTTACCGGCTACTTGACCGACGTGAAGATTTGACTGTCGTATGCCTGTGAGGAGCCATGAACACCAAAAAGGACGAACTGTTCGGCAAGGTGCCGGAAGTCACTCTGATCTCTTGGTTCTAGGCCGTCGCTTCGTATTGAAGCAAGACATTTCCATTGCCAAAGGTTCGCGTCTTTATCAACCTCAAAGCTAGCCTATTTGTGATTCCCTCAAACATTGTTTTCCCTTTCCCAAGAGCAATGGGATTAAGCATGATTTGGTACTCGTCGATCAGCCCCGCCCGCGCCAACTGAGCGACGATAGTGCCGCTTCCCAGGATGGTCAGGTCCTTTCCATCCTGTGCTTTTAGAGTTCGTACTTCCTCCACCATGTTCTCTTTGACAAGCCGCGTATTTTCCCAATCGGCCTTGTTTAGCGTGCGGGAAAAAACAATTTTCGTTGAGTTGTTCATGCCTTGGGCTACGACTCGATCGTTCTTGAGCGCGTCCGGCGAAGTCCAGTAGCCGGCCATAAGTTCGTACGTCACGCGTCCAAAGAGAAGCGTGTTGCCGGAATTGGAATTCCTCCGGGCATATTCCTGAAACTCCGCATCAACGTTATGCCAGGAAATATCGCCATCCATGCCTGCAAGGTAGCCATCCAAGGTGAGCATGTTAAAAACGGATAGTTTTCGCATTTTGTTCTTCCTTTCTTGGTCCCAGGCCTCTTTTTGTTACCCGGGAATTTCCGCCTCGACAAGCTGCGCAAGAAGTGAAAGCGATTCCTGCCAGCCGAGGTAGCAGTTCTCGGGCGGAATGGCTTCGGGTATGCCCTCTTGCACGATGTTCAGCTCGGTTCCACAAGAAACCTGGTTTAGGGTAACTGTCGTCTTCATTTCTCCGGGCATGTTTGGATCATCGAACTTGTTGGTGTGACATATACGACTATTTGGCGCAAGTTCAAGATATTCTCCGCCAAAAGAATGGCTGTCTCCTGTTGAAAAATTCGTAAACGACATCTTGTATGTGCCGCCCACCTTTGCGTCCGCATGATGCACCCTGCCGGTGAAACCATACGGCGGAAGCCATTTTGCCATCGCGTCAGGATCGAGAAACGCCCTATAAACTTTCTCGGGTTTCGCACGAAGTACACGGTGAAGTTTGACCATGTTTGTGGGCATGATTATTTGTCCTTTCTGTTCTTACGATTCTTGACCCTTGTGCCTATTCTTGCCCGGCATGCAGTAAGTTTCCGACCAGTTTGCCACGTCACCTTGTATCCGCAAACATGGTGCCAAACCGGGAGCATCTACGTGTCTCACGAGATCGTGAAGGGAGTTGTTTACGTGAATAAAATGAAGATCTGGGCGCCCCGCCGCCGTGCAGCGGCGGCCCTCCCTCTGCGCTCGGCCGGTACTGCGCTCTGCGCACCTCCGGTCCTGCCTGGCGCTGGCAGAAAGTCGTTGCCACAGTTGTCGAGTTCCGCTTCCGCAAGACTCGGCAATGCATGCGGCTCTCAGCCTTTGGCTAGAACCCGGATCGCAAGCTGTGTGGGATCTTTCACTATCAACTTTGAATTCCTACCTTTTTCCACCGTAAGAAGCCTCCCCTTTCAAAGGGGAGGTTTGGCGGGGTGATTTACAATAAGCATTTTCTCATTTCATTTCGTAAGGGCAGGGTCGTGGTGCTTTGCACCTTCCCTTATGTCTCTTGCCCTTTCCTTACGGGATCTAAAGGGCAGCGCCCTTTCCATTTCTTGATTCGAGTATTGAATTTCTATCCGTTTATTTAATCGTCTCCACATCAATCACCGCAAATGTCCCGGGAACTATGGCCGGTCTCGGCTTCGGATTGTCTGCCGTTGCGGCGGGCGCAGGCCCGAATTCCGCCGTGGGCAGATAGAGATGATGCGTTTTGCCGTCGAGCGCGATCGTCTTGGCGCCCTTCTGCGTGGCGACGTTTTCGAGAACGCTGCATTTGCCGTCGGCCGCTTCCTGCGCAACGACAAGCGTCCCGTCGCCGCAGGAGACGTAGGCGCGTTTGTACACAGGATCGAACGCGGCGCCGTCGGCGTGGTCGCCGATGGGCACTGAGCCGAGGATTTTTCCCGTTTTTGCGTCCGCGATAACCATGACCTTGTTGCCGCACCCGATAAACAGCCTGTTTGTCGCCATGTCGAGCGCTATGGGCGACGGACCTTCTCCGGGTGCAACAGGAAACTTCCTGATTACTTTCGCGGCCTTGGTATCGATCACATCCACGATGTTCTTGTCTTCGATGTTGACATACATCGTCCCTTTCTCGTCGGACACGGGGAATTCCGGCTTGCCGTCGAGCGCAACGGTGGCCGTCACCTTGTTGGTTTTCACGTCGATCACGGTGGCGTTACCGCTCTTGCCGTTGAATACAAAGACCGCATGCGAATACTTGTCGTAGGTGATTGCATCGGGCCCGGTCCCGGTTACCCTTACCTTCTCGATCACCGCAAGCGTGTTCAAGTCGAACACAGTCACCGAGGTATCCTTCCCGTTGCTTGTATACCCTTTGTCTGCGTCGCGCGCGATCGCGGTTCCATGCACGCCTTTGGTGTCCGGAATCGTTCCCACTGTCTTTCCGGTCTTGGTATCCACCACCTGCACCATTGTCGCGTGCGACACGTATAATCTGCCCGTGGAATCGTCCGCGGCGATGATGTCCCAGCCGCCGTCGCCGTCAACGTGAATCTTTTGGGCCATTTTGTACCGCGACGCCGATGTTTCCGCGTGCGACAAGGTGAGCAGCGGGCATGCGCACAGCGCAACCGCGAGAAGAAGAACCGTTTTCTTCATGGTACGACTCCTGATTGAGGTTTTGTTGATTGTAAGGAGTAAAGAGCCACGGCCACAGGCCGCGGTATGCCTTCGAGAATACACCGGACCGCACCTCTGCGCAGGATCATGCATATCGCGAAAGGAGCAATTTTACTTGATTAACAAGAACCGGCAGGTCAACACGAACAGTACTGTAGACAAGTTCATGGTCAATATCGAAATATGCATGAATCAGTCTGTTGCGCATCCCGATTATCTTTGACCATGGAACGTCAGGATTGCTATCGCGGAACTCCTGAGAAATCTGGGATGCTGCTTCGCCGATAATTTCGACAGAACGGACAATTGCCTGCAAGGGCATCTTGTTCTCGGCAAGGTCATTTTCCGTCAAGATTCCAAGAAAAGAAATCGCATCCGTCGACGATTGAAGCATGTGTTCAAGCCGTGTCCGGTCGTCAAGCTTCATATTCAACCTTAGCTTCCCGGACGACGTCATCCCGGAATTGGCGGCTTAAATCTCCCGGTGTTCGCAGATCAACCTTACGGCCCAACATGCCGGTAAGCTCGATTTCCATGCCCGCCAGTGTAATTAAGCCGGGAACATGCCCCTTTTCAAACTCGACCAACAAGTCGATATCGCTGTCAGGGCGAAGCTCGTCCCGAAGAGCGGAACCAAAAAGCGACATCCTTTTGATATGGTTCTTCAAGCAGAATTCTCTCACCTCTTCATGGCCCAATTTTTCATCCATGCTGTGTGACATGCAAAATCCTATTTATGAGTGAAGTGAAGGAACCAGCAGCGTCCTGCTTCAATATAGCCATTTCGTCCCGTTGATGTCAAAGCCGAAGACTCCGGATTGCCGCGTTCGGATCAAGGCCACCATGCCAGAATTGCGCTATTTCTTAATGATCGCCGAGTAAATTTCAGTTCCCGCGGTGTCGATCATGATCACCTTCATTTTCTCCGGCGTGAGCAGTACCTTGGTAAATCCCGGGATGGATTTGGCAAACACCGTCTCCGGGATCGGGTCGCCCATGGGCCGCACTTCGACGGTTCCGCACACAAAATAATTCACATTGCCTGCTTTCGACTTGCAATACTCGAAATCGTGATCGTGGCCGCAGAAATAGGCGTCCACGCCCTTGCGCTCGAACAGGCCAGCGAACATGGATTGCATGTCGCCGGTTTCCTTGCCGTGCGCGCTGCCGCTGGAATAGACCGGGTGGTGGCCGAACACCAGCTTCCACCGTGATTTGCTGTTTGTGAGACAACTGTCGATCCAGCGCATCTGCTTTGCCGCGTCCTGTCCGTCAATCTTGACATCGGCCTCCTTTGCCCCGCGATACATCGATTGAAGGGGCGACGTGTCGATGATGTAAAAATCCGCCGCCGTGCTGTCATCGATTTTCTTGTGCTCGGCATAATACCGGGCAGGCATGTTCCACCGCCGGCTTACCTTTGTGTAATCCACTTCCGCCTGGGGGCTACCATGGTAATCGTGGTTTCCCAGCGCCACATACCAATCGCATTCGAGCGCCGGGTCGCTGAACACGTTTTCGAAATTCAACATCCACAAGGGGTCAGTGACGCTTCGAACGCCGTTGACCTGGAAATTATCCCCAACGGAGACGATAAATTTTCCTACGCCTTTCTCCGCCATGATCCTGGCAACTTCGGTTTGATTTTTCTTCCCGTTCCAGCCCCAGTCGCCGAGGACCGAGAACTTGAGACCCTTTTCCCTGTCGCCGCTCTTTTCCTTTTTAGTAACGGCAGCCCCCAGCGCTTTTGTCTGGTCGGCCTTCATGCAGGCGCCTCCTGCAAGAATAATGCATCCGGCAATCGCCAAGGTCATAGACCTGAAGGAATTTGTCATTGATTGCTCCTTAGTGAAAGTTGAACTGTACAAGGGTGATCAAAAATTCAATCGTACACCGCAAAGCGCCGACCATCCATAGTATTCCATTTGTGTGGTGTGCTGAGGATTTAGAAGGTACAGCTTCTTGGGCGCATTGGTGAGATTCTTGAATTCGATGACGGCAGTTACATTTTTACAAATCTTCTGGCTGACAGAGCAGTCCAATTGCAAGTGATCGTCAACATATTCGTCCCCGAAATGACTTCTGGAATTGATAAGCTGAACAATGCAATGACTCTGGTAGTTGAGGGCCACCCTGCCCGAAAAACCGTATTTTTCGTAGAACAGAGCGGCGTTGCCGACATGTTCGGACTGTCCGGGCAATGAGGTCCACTGGTTGAGTTCCGGAATAAGCGTTTTGGACCAGGTGTAGATGTAATTGCCGCTAATGCCGAACCCGCTTAGAAATGATGGCAAGAAGAAGAGCTGTGATTCCAATTCCAATTCGAGCCCCGCAAGGTTGGCTGTACCGCCGTTTGCTTTTGTGAAGAAGGCCCATGTCGACTTGGACTGATTGAAGAAGGTGTCCAGTTCCGACGCAAAAATGTAGTCGTGCATTTGTTTGAAGAATGTCCCGGCATACAGAACGCTTTTCTTGTGGTTAAAGTAGTATTCCCAGCTGAGGTCAAGATTGTCCGACGTGGTGGGGCGCAGGTCCGGATTGCCTTCTATGGCGGTGCGAACATTGTCGTCCACGTTGTACACGATATGCGGTACCAGATCGTACCACTCGGGTCTGGAAAAGGAGCGGGTGTAGGACGCGCGGATGTTCATGTCTTTGTCCGGCGAATATTTTGCAAGCACCATGGGGAGCGGGAAAAAGAAATTCTTATACATGTCAACGGTAAATGTCCTCGTCCAATTGTTGGATGTATTCACCGAATCGCCGAATCCGCCATAGTGCATGGATGTGTATTCAACGCGCAGGCCTGCTTTTACGATAAGAGGACCGGTCTTGAGCGTTGCCATGCCGTAGCCGGCGCCGTTAAAATCGCGCGCGGAAAATGTTTCCGGGTCCGACGAAAGGTGATTGGACGACGTATCGGCCAGGAATCTGTCGCCGGGATTCACAACGTTGTTGAGGTAATGCGGCGAAGCAAGATAGGCACGCAAAAGACCGGGGTCGGGCATATTGTTCATGTCATACAAACCATTATAGAAGTTGGGGGCGGAATATCCACCCATAAATGAAGCGAGATTGGGGGTATGGTATTTTCCGGTATCCTTGTAGGTTATAACCGAAAGGGTCTGGTCTTTGTAATGGTCAAGGACTTTGGCTCCCGCTTTCACCTCAAGCTCGCCGAAGTCGAGTTCAAACGGTTTCTTGACATTGAATTGTCCGGAATAGGAATTCTCGGCCGACTGCGTGTTCTCGATCTTTGCGCTGCTCATCGTAAAATATTTCATCTTGTTGAACGACGAATCGTAATCGAACACTTCCACTCCCGAAAGTATGCCGGCTTGGTATTGATTAATTATGATAGGTTCAAATGTGGGACGGTCGGCGTTGGAATGATCAAAATGGTACGACAGGCCCGACGACCTGTCAAAGGTGACGGTCATTTCGTCGGGTTCGCTGCTGTTTGCATACGAATAGGCAACGTTGCCATCTATGGAGATGCCGTTTATTTTTGTCGCACCGCCCAGCGTGGCGCTGGCTATGTTCTGCTCCTTGTAGGTGTCCTTGATCGAACGGGTGGTGGGCACTTCGCCCACGACGTCCTTGTCTTCCATGGGACGCGCATCCTGGTCCTCCAGGTCCAGACCCAGCGTGCGCCGGTCTTCCTGTATGCCGTACCTGTTGAACGACCCGACCAGAAACGCATTTGTTTCCGGAGAAAAACGATAGTCCAGTCTGCCGTTTGCTCCGATGCGCTCATTCGTCTTGCTGTAATCGCGATATTGCATGGTATTGAGATAGCTGGCGCCCACCCCCTTTGGATTGTAGCTGGAAGTATCCCAGTCAAGCTCGACGTCCTGCGTCTCTTTCTGGTCCCTGTAATAGCTGCCGCCGAGAAAAACGCCGAGCCTTCCGTCCTGCAGGAAGCACTTGGCAATTGAACCCGATCCCTGATAGATCGGCGTGTTTGACAACTGTGTATAGCCGGGAGTCAGGTTTAGTTTTGCTCTCCAATTGGTATCACTTGCCGTGGAGGTTATCAGGTTCACGGTTCCGCCGATGGCGTCTCCGTCCATGTCGGGCGTGAGCACTTTGCTTACTTCGACTTCCGAGAGCTGATCGGCAGGAATCACGTTGAGCGCTACGGCGCGCGTCTGGGCATCGGGCGAGGCGATGCTCTGCCCGTTGATGGTGACGGTTGACAAGCGCGCCTCGGTTCCCCGGATCTGCACATATTTTCCTTCGCCCTGGTCGCGTTGTATCGATATGCCGGGAACGCGCTGCAGCGCGTCGGCCGTCGATTGATCGGGCAGTTTCTGAATTAGCTCGGCGTCTATCACGTTCTTGAGGTTGTCGGAGTTCTTCTCCTTGCTAAAAGCGCTCGCCTGGCCTTCCGTCTTGCCCACAACCACCATCTTGTCGAGGCTCTTGGTGGAATTCCAAAGAGGAATCGCGGAAAGCTTCGTGTCCCCGCCTGTAAACTTGACGGTAATGGTGTCGGTGATGTATCCGGGGAAAGAAACGGACAACGTGAGCGGTCCCGCAGAGTCGCATGCGAGCGAAAAACTTCCGGCTTTGTCGGTCTTGGTTCTCGCGGAGCAAACGCCGGAGCCGGCTATGGTCGCCCCGTTGATCGACGCTTGACCAACGCCATCGATTACCCGGCCGGTCACGGTTCCACGGATTGGTTGGCGGCGCAGAGAGTCGGTTGAGGCAGCCGCGTGCGCGGAATCCCGGGGTTTGGCAGCCGGAAGCGAATCGGTAAGGTGCACGGTGGAATCGTTGACAAGAGCGTGCTGCAACGAATCCGCTTCCGTTGTCCGTTTGGCCGAATCCGCGGGCAAATGACCCGAGTCGCCGGCAGCGGCGGTGCGCGCCGGAACCAAACCGTCTTTCAACGGTGGGGTGTTTTCTGCGCTCAAGACTGGAACAAAGCATGCGGCGAGGATTACGGCGGCAAGAACGAGTTTCATAGACTCCTTGGTTTAATGTCGGTTACAGGACTGGAAAGGGTTTTGAGGGAAAATGAAACAGCGGGGCCGCCGTCGGCAAGCCCCGCTGCCGCGCCTTCAGCGCTAGTTCTTCTCAACAAGACTTGACTTTACAAGATCCGCGCAATTCGCCTGAAGCACGTACACGCCCGCAGGAACATCCCTGAGAGATATGGATGCGGAATGAACGCCAGCCGAGTGGTTGCCATTGTCGAACATGCGAACAAGTTTGCCGTCGGCGGAGAAGAGCTTTACGGTCATTCTTGCCGCGTACTGCTGGTTCCAGGAAAGAAGGCGAGTGTCGCCTTGTCCAGCTATTCTTATGGACGAAGCGGTCTTCGCTGAAGTCAGATTCCGGCCGGCAATGGGCGTCGCGCCTGTCGTGAAAACGCTGCCCTTGGGATCATTGAGAGCCGACCATCCGGCTGCCCAGAGAGGTGCAGACGGATCGAACGCGCCACGATAGGTGGTCTGATCAAAGAATCCACCGGCAGGGACCGTGCCCACATTCTTGGTGGCCGGGCCGGTTGCGGAGGGACGAGGATCGAGCAGACCCGTGCGAGCCCAGCCAAGTCCGCCAAAGCCCGGATCGACCGTATCATTCATGAAGGCCGGCGTTGCGGCGTAGCTCTGAAGGAAGGGGGAACCTTCGAAGATGCTGTCAACGACATTTCCTTTTCCAAAGCCCCAAAAGATATCGTTCTTGATTTTGAGCGTGCTGTCGTTGACAAGATGATACCTGGAACCGGTTGAATCGCCTGCGTCAAGATAGTCTTCAACGTACACGCCGTAGTGTGAACATTGGGTAAGAATAGAATTGGCGAATGTTCCAGCCGACCTATCCTTAATGTAAAGGCCGTAGTTGTACTTCCACGTGTCGGGGTTGTTGACGCCGGTTCCTATGAACGTCGCGTTGTAGACATGCGCATTTGTGATAGGAGCGTAGCTGAAGTCGCCGCTTTCCCACTTAGACATACAGCCGTTCTTGGTGCTGCTGGTAATGACGGTCTGAATGGCGAGAACATACTGCAGGTTGCCCGTGTAGCCGCCTTGAAGCATGAGAGCGTCGCCGGCCTGGAAGGCGCTGATGAGATATTTTGCATTCACCGTACCGCCCGTGAAATTGATGCCGTCTTCGTTGCACATGAAGACTTCGCAATGGTCAACAACTGTTCCCGCTCCAACGCCGCAGAACATGAGCCCTTTGATCTCCGACATGTCGGCCGCGCCGGTGTAGCGCACCGAAACATACTCAAAAACGCCGGACGTATCGTACATATTCTTCGCCAGGGTCGAGGCGGAGGTGACATTGCCCGAATCGCCGAACGTAATCCAACTTGTGTCGGTAATCGTAATATCAGATGAATAGCTGTTGTCCACGCCGCCCGCCGTGTTGCACGGCGCCCTGCCGTACACGTTGATGCCGCCCCAGAGGCCGCGTGAATTGTCGCTGATGGCCAGCGGCTGATGGGAACCCGTGTCGAGGATGGACGTGAAGATGATGGGCTGTGCAGCGGTGCCGGTTGCATACACCCGGCCGTCGCGCGCTACGATAAGCATTGCCACGGAATCCGAAACCGACGCTCCGGCGCCGTAAATCATTGTTCCGGCCGCGATATTCAAACGCGATCCCTTTTTGACAACAACTTTGCCATGGAGAACATAAGAGTTGGTCGCGACCCAACTCTTTGTTGCACCCGCTGGTATGCTATCGTTGGTAATTTGGATCATGCCCGCCGAAACCTGTACGGCAAGCGCGGCCGTTGCCAAGACCCCGAGAATTGCAGAACGTTTGCGAAACATAGGACCTCCAGTGAAATGGTTATTAAACTTTCCCCTCTTTACGAACTTGATCGGAAAAAATACCCGGCAATTGTAAGAATGCTGTAAGATTACAGTCTCTTTTTCGTGTTGTTGAAATAAACCATCGTCCGCAACGACTACATTCCTCATTGATTTCTATTCATACCCGAACACAAAACAAATGCAAGTTGGCCATTTTGTGTACGCAACAAGTGAGTGACCGCGCTTTCCCGTTTTAATCATGCGGAAAAGATCATTCCATGAGAATTCGGTTACCGCGGCATGATTATGCGCCACTTGTCACATGACAGAAGGGTTCCGTCTGCCATCAAACATCGTCAGGAGTCATACATGATACGATTCGTCAATTGCCTCGGGTTAATCGCATTTGTTTACATCGGTCTTTCTGCGGCGGGTGAAGCCTCCGATCAGTCTTTCGACACCGAATCGGAAACGCATCGTTTGCAAAAAGAATTGCAACAGATAGAATCCCAGCGCCACACCAACGGGCAGGACATGGAATCCGACAATCGAGATTTCTCCGAATATCGCACCCGTACCGACAAGCGGCTTGCTTCGATGCGATCCGACATAGATTCCCTCAAGCGGGAAACCGTGCGCAACCAGTCGCTCAGCGATTCGCTTGGCGCGCTCATTCAATCGGCCCAGTCAAAAAAGCGGGAAATCGAGCTGTCCCGCGACCGGCTCCGAAACCGGATTCTTGCTTCATGCGACAAGCTGGACGCCCAGGCTCTGTGGCTTTCTCCTCAAAGCCTGGGCCGGATCAGATCCTCACTTGCCCTTGTCAAAAGCGATCTCGCGGCAAAAACAATCGAATGCGCCGAAGGTTTCGCCCGGCTTGCGCAGATCGTCGGGTTGATGCGCGACGCCACGGCTTCCATTCAAACCAGCTCGGAAACGTCGCCGGTGCCCGATATCCGAGGATTGGTGGCGCGCCTGCGCGCGGGTTGCGTGATGGATGCAGTGGCGGATTCAAAAGGGACTGTTTGTTACGTGTGGACCGGAAACAACAATGGTGGCGAGCCCGTCTGGAAACCGGCTGCAGACAAAATCGCTGCTTCGGAGATCGTTCATGCCGTGGCTGTTCGCGAAGGAAAGGCGCTGCCGGCATTTGTCGACCTTCCGCTTGCCGAGGTGAAGGAAAGGGTGGCAAAATGAAGACCGGTCTTTTACCTTCCATATTAATAGCAGTTCTGTGCTTTGTGTCGGCGGCTTCCGCCTCCAAGAAAGAGGATCACGAGATCAAGGAAAAGCAGGCCCGCCTCGAATCGCTCAAAGCCGATGTGGAGGCCGCCCGCGATTCTCTGGAAAACGAGGTTGCCAGCCGGTATGGGCTCAAGCAAAAGCTGGTAGACCGCCGTGAACAGGACAAGCAGGAGATGGACCAGCTTCGCGATGGCCAGGAGCGGGCGGCCAACGACTTAGCGCGTATCAAGGAAGAATGTCTGGCACGTGAACAAACCGTTGCCGACGAACGCAAAGCCGCACAGAGCGCGCAGGAAGAATGGTCCAACGAGAAATCGGCGCTTTCGGACATGTTCAAAAAGGAGGCCGATGCCGTGCTTGAGGCGTTTCCCATTGACCGCGAAACCCGGCGCCAGGCGCTGGAAAAAGTAAGGGCCGACTTTGCATCCAAACAGGACCCGGCCCAGGCCTGGGACGATTTTGTCGCCTATGCCTGCAACGATTTCCGGGCAGGCGCGAAAGTTTCCATGGTCAACTGTGACGTGCTGCCGGATCAGGGCGGCCCGGTGCACCTCAGCCTGGCGCGGTTCGGCAATGTCTTCGGTCTTGGAATCGACAAAACGGGCCAGGCATATCTCATTCGCCAAACCGGACGGCTGGGCGCCGACAAATACGCGGTCGAAAAAATCGGGTCGCCTTCCTATGCGGGATATGTGAGCGCGCAGTTTGGTCCTTGGCTCAAAATCGGAAAGCCCGACGGCCTTGTGAAAACGGAAATTCTTCAGAACGACCAGAGCCGCCTGCTGGTGTCGGGAAAGAAAGTGTCGTTCTGGGCAGGGTTGTACGCGTCGCTCAAGGCCGGCGGCCTCATCATGATCCCGCTTTTGTTCCTGCCGCTGTGGGTGCTCTACCTTACATTCTGGAAGGGCTTTCAGCTTTTGGCGAGGGGCCGCTCGTGCCGCCGGTGCCACAAGGCCGCCATTGCGCTTATAGACAAAGGAGATATCGACGGCGCGCTTACGTTTGCGAAAAGCGAGAAGGGCGTTATGGCGCGCGTACTGGAAATCTGCCTGGAGCGCAAGGAGCACGGCCGACACGTGAGCGAGCGCGCGGTGCGGGAGCAGATCGTGCAGGAGGTTCCGGTGATTTCCCGCGGAATCAACACCATTGCGGTGATTGCCGGAGCAGCCCCGCTCATGGGACTGCTGGGCACCATCAGCGGCATGATAACCCTCTTCGCGGCGGTTACGCATTACGGCACCGGCGACCCGAAATTCCTTGCCGGCGGCATTTCCGAAGCGCTGATAACGGCCAAAACCGGGCTTGCAATTGCAATCCCCACTTTGTTTATCCACGATATCATCCGAAACGGAAAAGACCGGCTGCTTGCGGAAATAGAACAACTGTCCATTTCCGTTATGACCCATATCTGGCCGGAGGAATAGCACGTGGCTGTATGGGAAGTCTTCTCCTCGCTGTTCACCGAGGGCGGATGGGTGCTGTATCCCATTTTCGCCATTTCGGTGTATACGTGGTTTATCGCATCGGGAAAGCTGGTGCAGTATCGCCGGGTGAGCAATGCGCGAAAACGGTTCCTCAACATCCTGTCGACAAAGGAAGTGGACCGGCGCACAGGATATTCCGGGTACGACACGCTTCTTGCCCGGCTTTCGGAACACCGCGATGCCGCGGGCGTCGATCGAAGCGTGTCCGAATTCGTTTCGGACATCTCCCCCCGTCTCAATTACGGTTTGTCTACAATGGCCGCCTGCATCGTGGTCGCGCCCCTTCTGGGGCTGCTCGGCACCATCAGCGGCATGAATGAAATGTTCGCGATCATCGGAACGTTCGGCTTCGGCAGCCCCACAATCATGGCGAGCGGCATCAGCATGGCGCTCAAAGCAACGCTCACCGGGCTTGCGGTTGCCGTCGTGGCGCTTTTCTTCCTCGACCAATTGACAAGCAGAAAGACTGCACTGCTGGCCGCGATCGCCAATGACGCCAGACTGCTCGTTCAAAAGGCCCACGATGCGGCAGGACCGGAACAAACCATAAAGAGAAAGGATCTTGCCGTGAATTCAAGCCATCATCTGCTTCCCGAGCACGAAGAAAAGCCGGAAATAAACCTGGCGCCCTTTGTCGACACCATAATGATCCTGCTGATTTTCTTCGTGGTGACGGCAAATTTGTATGTGGAGACCGGCATCGACGTGACAAAGCCAAAAGCCCAATCGGCGGTGCCGTCGAGCCAGAAGGCCATGCTGGTGGGCATCACGCGCGAGGGCACCTGCCATGTGTACGGACGGCAGGTGACACTTGACAAGCTCAGACTTCTCGTTGAACAGGAAGCCGCCAAGCAACCCGACCTTCCGGTGGTGATCATCGCCGACCGGGAAACGCAAACCGGCAAGACGGTTGAGGTTATGGACCAGTGCTCGCTGGGCGGAGCGCAGAAGATTTCGATTGCGGCGGGGAAGGATTAGCATGCCGTATGACACTGTGTTTGGGCGTTCCCCTCGCTTTGCTCGGGTCGGCCCTCCCTCCGTGCTCGGCCTGTCGGCCTCGGTGCCGGACCGCCCTTGTCGCCTGCGGCGAGTGGTCGGCCTGCACCGCGCTCTTGCGCGCACTGCGGTCCTTCCTAACGCATGCGTGCGCGCGACCAGTGTGATTTCGAGTGCCGGCGAGTGCGGGGAGTCGATTGTGCGCTTGGATGAATTCTTCTTAGCCAAAGGTACTTCGGATTGTATATCGCCATCAACCCCACAAGAGGTCTATGCACCGTCAGACTGGGTACGCGGCCGACAAGGTACTTGCATGGGGCGCGTCTCCATCCACCCCAATAGATAGTAAAGGGATCTTCTGCTTGAGAGCGCTACAAGCAACCTGGATAGTTCGAACCTTACTAGGTCAAGTCTTCCGCCTGTTCCTGGCCCTGGCCGCCAGTTTTCTGGTGTTCACCTTGGTCTCGTTCCTGCACGGCTTTTTCGGCGATGCGTTGCAAAAGAAGCCGACTGCTGTTCGCCCGCAGGTCGTGGCCATAGCCGTGCCCAAAAAACACGAGGAAGAACCCAAGCCGGTGCAACGCGTGCGTATTGTCAAGGCAACCACCGGCAGATCGGGCAACGCGGGCGGCAGTCAATCGAACATGCGTTTTGTTCCGGACCTCGGCGCGGAATCCGGTCCGGGCAATGCAAACGGCGTTGCATTGGCATCGCAGGATCTCGGCGCGGAAGTGTTTGAAGACGGTCAGACCGATGAGGCGGCCGTTCCCGTGTTTACACCCGCGGTTCCGTTCCCGGAACAGGCCCGGGAAATGAATATCGAAGGTGTTGTTAAAACGATCTTCGTGGTGAATTATCTTGGGAAAGTCACGTCCGTGGATGTGCTGAAAAGCCCGGACCAGGTATTCACGCGTGAAGTAAAGCGGGTGCTTGCAACATGGCGGTTCAAGCCCGCAAAGAACAAGGGCGTGCCGGTAAACGTGCGGTTCAGCAAGGAAATAGAGTTCACGCTTGAACAGTAGTGGCACAACAGCGAGGTTGTTTGTGGACAGGAAATATCAACGGTCCCTTGGTAATTGGAGGTTGCTGCGATGCTGCGGAGCGGCAGTTTGCATCGCACTTGTTTGCGTTTTGTTCTTGATGAAGCCTGCGTCCGGCGCACTGCTCGACGATGCGAATGCGCTGTATGGCGCCGGAAAGCTCCCCGAGGCGATACGTTTGTACAAGCAGGCATCCTTGTCGGGCGAGAATCCCGCCTTGTGTTCCTACAACGCCGCCAATGCTTATTACCAGCTCGACAGCCTTGCGCGCGCCGTGGTGTACTACCGCGCCTGCATCAATGCGGCGCCCGGTTTCTTCAAAGCATATCTTAATCTGTCGGTAGTGTATTTCGCCCTGAACGACATGGGAAATTGCATTGCGACGATGCACCAAGGCCTTAGGCTGGAACCGAATCAACAAAAGGCCATGCTGCTGCTTGCGGCCGCATACAGGCGATGCGGCGCATTGGCGCAGAGCATCGCGGCATTTGAGGATCTCGCCCATGCCTATCCCGACATGGAAGAACCCTACATCGCCATGGGTGAGCTGTACCGTGACCTCGACGACCCGGCAATGGCAATCAAATGGTTTGAGTCGTATCCGTCCAGCGGCAAGAACGGCGCGTATGTGGCGCTGGGTCTTGCCGATTTGTACGAATCCATGGGAAATCTTGAACGGGCGCTGTTCTACCTCGACCGTTCTTTCACTTTCGACAAGACCAAGAAGTGGACGCTGTACCGGATTGCGGTCCTGCAACAGAAGATGGGAAACGAGCTTGTGGCACTGGAAACGGCCCGGACCGGCTTTGACGCCTTTCCCGATTTCCCCCAGCTTGCGATACTTGCGGGAACGATCTCTTTTTCCCGCGGCTTTCTTGGCGAAGCTGAGAAATTCTACGGCGCGGCCGAAAGGCTCGGCAGCCCGGACGCCGTTGTCGGACTTGCGAATGTGAAGAACAAGAGAAAGACTATTGAGGAAGAAGCGGCGGCGTTAAGGTAGTAAACCGGAAAGATGCTTGTACTATTTTCGACGGATAACAACGATCCTGCGGCTCGAAAGGAAGACATGAATACCACAAAGGGCGAACTGTTCAGCAAGGTTCCGGAAGTAACGCTGATCTTCTGGATCATGAAGATTCTGGCGACAACGCTCGGCGAGATCGGCGGAGATGCGCTGTCGATGTCCATGAATCTCGGCTATCTGGTGAGCACAGGAATATTTGCAATACTGTTTCTGATTGCGGTCACCATCCAAATCACTGCAAGGAAATTTCATCCGACTATTTACTGGCTCACTATCATCGCAACGACAACAATAGGAACGACCATGGCCGATTTTGCGGATCGATCGCTTCACATCGGCTATGCGGGCGGAACGGCGCTGTTGTTCACGCTGCTCATGACGTCGCTGTTCGTTTGGCATCGAGCTCTCGGATCCATTGCCGTGAACACCGTGAGTTCGCCGAAATCGGAAATGTTCTATTGGATTACGATAATGTTTTCTCAGACGCTGGGCACTGCGCTGGGCGACTGGACCGCCGATACCGCGGGCATAGGCTATGTTCGCGGCGCGATGGTGTTCGGCGGCATGCTTCTGGTGATCGCGTTGCTCTACTACCGTTCAAAGATATCTCGAACGGGTTTATTCTGGGCTGCTTTTATCCTCACCCGTCCTCTCGGCGCTGTTGTCGGCGACTTTCTTGACAAACCCATAGGAAAAGGCGGCCTGGAAATAGGCCGCTTCGCGGCCTCCGGCGTCATTCTGGCCCTTATCCTCGTGCTTGTTTTTGTTTTGCCGCACAGAGCGGCGAGAAAGGCACACTAACCACTTGTAAATTGTGCAATAAGATTGACGGTTAGTCCTAAATCACTAAGATAGGCTTGGGCGTTGCCCCGTTGCGCGGGGCCGGTCTCCCTCCAGGCTCGGCCGGTTGGCCTCGGTGCTGCCTGCCGCAATGCCTGGCGGCGCGGTCAGGCAGCCCTGCGGTTTCGCGCACCTTGCGGTCCACCTAACGCGCGGGCAGAAGCACTATTGCCGCGATTTTTGCAGGCTCATTGTTAAAGAGATTCTCTGCGCCGGAAAGTAGCAAAGCGTAAAGAGTTTTCCGAATCCTTGATTCATAGCCGCGAAGCGGCATTCCTCTGCGAAGGCGTTGCGGAAACGGGACACGCGCACTGCACCAGCAGTGCGCCTCGTGCACGTTTCCGCTGGGCAGCGACCAAGACAGCATACTGTTCTCTGGGAGCTGAGGCGATTACGCCCGCGTTGGCAGGTTGTGAGCCAACGGGTATGGGTGCAGATCGCCTCCAACGCGCCGTTGTCAAGTGCGGCCCATACAGACGGCGCGTTGGAGGAAGCTGCACCCTAGGGGAAACCGCGCAGCGGTTGCCCCACCAAGAGCATCTCTTAACTGGAATATTTTAATTGAATTGTTATCTCGTGTGGGTAAGCAGAAAATTCCCTATCAGCAGATATACACCGCCCGCGAACAGCGCGGTTGTGGGTATGGTGAGGATCCACGCCCACAGGATTTTTCGCGCCGTGATCCACCGGACGTTTGCCGCGTGCTCCACCGCGCCAACGCCCATGATGGAGCCCGAGATTACGTGCGTTGTGCTCACCGGTATTCCGAAATGCGCCGTGCCGAGAAGAACTACCGCGGCCGCGGCATTCGAGCAGAACCCTTCCATTTCCCGGATCTTGGTAATGCTGGTTCCCATGGTCTTTACAATGCGCCACCCCCCGAAAATTGTGCCCAGGGAAATCGCTGTGTACGCGGCAAGCACGACCCATTTGGGTATCACAAACGAAGAAGTGACTCCGGCGGTGCAAAGCGCGAGCGCGATGATGCCCATGGTCTTCTGGGCATCGTTTGTTCCGTGGCCGATGCTGGAAAAAATTGAGGCGATAAGCTGAAGCCCCTTGAATGTTTTTCTGCTCTTTACAGGATGAGACCTTCTGAAGATCCAGATGGTGACAATGGTGACGGCGGCCGCGCCAAGTCCTCCGAGGATCGGAGCGATAAAGATAAACATGAATATCTTGAACACTCCTCCCCAGATAACAACCTTTGTGCCTGCGGCGGCAATGCCCGCGCCGACCAGCCCGCCGATAAGCGCGTGGCTACTGGACGTTGGCAGGCCCAGAAGCCACGTAAGGATGTTCCACAGCACGGCGCCCAGAAGCGTGGCTATCAGCAGCGGCAGGGTCACCTGCTCGATGTGAACCACGCCGTTGCCTATCATTTTTGCCACGGCAAGGCCAAAGGCGAAATAGCCGACAAAATTTGCAGCGCCGGCAAGGAGCACGGCCTGAAGCGGGGTGAGAGTCCTGGATACG
>Ga0182027_10003139_pt1 | contig 26411 bp, 20 predicted proteins | sample 712E1DmetaG_FD_121300 | JGI IMG/M metagenome (GOLD analysis project Ga0182027, IMG submission 121300) | Permafrost microbial communities from Stordalen Mire, Sweden - 712E1D metaG (Illumina Assembly) | ecosystem: Environmental > Terrestrial > Soil > Wetlands > Permafrost | place: Sweden...
AGCCCGATTACCGTGCCGATCGGCCAACAAACCTTAGGCAGGATATTTAATCTTTTGGGTGAGCCTATTGACGGCAAAGGGGCACTAGAGCATCCGGAGATACGCAATCCTATTCACCGGGCTTCACCTAATTTTGAAGAGCAGCTGCCGATAGAAAATATTCTAGAAACAGGTTTAAAGGTGATTGATCTTTTGGCTCCTATTCCTAAAGGCGGGAAGGTTGGGTTATTCGGCGGTGCAGGAGTGGGTAAGACAGTTATCGTTATGGAATTAATTCGTACCATAGCTACGGAGCACGGAGGGGTATCGGTTTTTGCCGGCATAGGCGAGCGCACCAGGGAAGGAAATGAGCTTTGGCTGGAATTAAATGCTTCAGGGGTAATTAAAAATAGCGCACTGGTATTTGGACAGATGAATGAGCCTCCGGGAGCGCGCCTGCGTATTGGCTTATCCGCTTTGACCATGGCGGAATATTTTCGTGACCAGGAAAGAAAAGATGTGCTTTTGTTTATTGACAATGTTTACCGTTATATCCAGGCAGGTTCAGAGGTTTCTACCCTGCTTGGGCGCATGCCTTCAGCCGTGGGATACCAGCCTAATCTTTCAACAGAGGTAGCTCAGCTTGAAGAGCGGATTGCTTCTACCCGCGATGGCTCGATTACTTCTATACAGGCGATATATGTTCCCGCGGATGACCTGACTGACCCGGCTCCGGCTGCGGTATTTTCGCACCTGGACGCTAAAATTGTCCTCTCGCGCCAGATCTCCGAACTGGGAATTTATCCGGCGGTTGATCCTTTGGATTCTAACTCCCGGATTATGGATCCGCGCCTTATAGGGGAGGAGCATTACAATACTGCTTTGGCGGTTCAGAAAATCCTGCAGCGTTATAAAGACTTGCGTGATATTATTTCGATTTTAGGTATCGATGAATTGTCCGATGAAGACAAATTAACCGTGCAGCGGGCACGTAAAGTGCAGAGATTCTTCTCGCAGCCGTTTTTTGTAGCGGAGAATTTTACAGGAATGAAAGGTAAGTATGTAAAATTAGAAGATACGGTTAAAGGGGTAAAAATGATTATTAGCGGCGAACTTGATGATTTGCATGAGCAGGCTTTTTATATGGTCGGCACAATTGAAGAGGCTATAGAGAAAAATAAGCAGTTGCTCGACAAGAAATAAGGTATATGGATAAAACTTTTCAGGTAGGTATTTATTCCAGTGATAAGATTATTTACGAGGGGCAGATAGTTTCTTTGATTGCGCCTTCGGAATCAGGTTATTTAGGTGTTTTAGCCGACCATGCGCCTCTAGCGGCTAAACTTGTTGCCGGTAAGATTACCTTACGCCTAGCCGGAGGCAAAACCAACGTAATAGACTCACCTACAAGGGGATTTCTTGAGGTCCTCAAAAACCAGGTCACCCTCCTTTTATAAATAATTTCAAAATATCCTTGACAAATAAGCCAGAAATGTTATATTTATCTTATTATTGTGAAAAATAGAACAATATGATTACTAACAAAAACTGCATCATTCGGCTTTCCCGATACAAAAACGCACTTTACAGGCTGCAAGCCTTGGGTTTTGTGAAAGTTTTCTCAGATAACCTGGCAGACGCGGTAGGTGGGACTGCGTCTCAGGTGAGGAAGGATTTCTCAATTTTCGGTATCTCCGGAAATAAAAAAGGAGGCTACCAGATTGATTCATTGCTTGAGAAGTTAAATAGTATACTCGGCAAGGATCAGTTGCAGAAGGTTATTGTTGTGGGAGCCGGTCATATCGGCAGCGCGCTTATGCGCTATCGTGGATTTGAGAAGGAAGGCATCAAAATCGTTGCCGGTTTCGATATTGATCCATCTAAGATTAACCGTTCCGCTCCCATACCGGTCCTGCCTTTAGAGGAAGCCAAACCTTTTATAAAATCTAATGGTATACGCATAGCTATTTTAGCTGTCCCGGATATCGCCGCCCAGCAGGCCGCGGATTTAATCTGCATTTCAGGAATTAAAGGTATACTTAATTTCGCGCCGTTAAGGCTTAAAGCCGCCGAGGGTTGCATTATCAATAATGTTAACCTGGAGATCGAATTAGAGAATCTTATTTATTTTGTTAATGTAACCGAGAAAACCAAATAATATTTATTAAGAAAAAGATGAAAAAGGTCGCAGTAAAAGAAAATAAAATAAACTTGAACAGGAGAGCGCTGGATCGAGTTATTCTTAAATACGCAGGCGCCCCGGGAAGGCTCCTGGGGATATTAGAGGATGCTCAGAAACTAAATCAGCATCAATATCTTGCTCAGGTTGATCTGGAATATATCGCCGCCAAAGCCGGTATACCCTTATCCAGGATTTATAATATCATTACCTTTTACGCTTTTTTTAATCTTAATCCACAGGGGGAACATTCGATTATTGTCTGCCGGGGCACAGCCTGCCATACCCGGGGGTCGAAAAAACTGTTAGATTTTATAATCAACTTATTCGGTTTCAAAGAGGATGATTTTACAAAGGGCAGTAAATCATTCCTTACTACCAGTGATAATAAATTTACGATTAAAACTGTCGCTTGTTTTGGCCAGTGCGCGCTGGCTCCGGTAGTTGAGATAGACGGCAATATCTACAGCCGCATGAACACTGAGAAATTACGCAAGATTATAAAAGGCATCCGCCCGCGGAGAAACAAGAAATGATCATTAAAAGCTCCGAAGACTTAAAACTAATTAAAGAAAAAGGCCTGGCTAAATTATTGCCTAAGCGGCCGCGTATTGGGATAGGCATGGGGACCTGTGGTATTGGTAATGGCGCGCAGGAGCTGTTCGAGGCTTTTAAAGTTGCGCTTGCCAAAAGAAAAATTCCGGCGTTATTGACCAAAGTAGGTTGTTTCGGTTTTTGCGCCCAGGAACCTTTAGTCAATATTACTTTATCCGGTAAACCGTTAGTTATTTTAAACTCTGTTTTACCTAAAGATGTGGATTCTATAGTAAAAGATCTTGCCGGCAATAATATTAATTCTAAAAGAGCTTTATGTAAGATCGAAACATGGGATCATCTTACCGGAGAAATTTATTACGGTAAAGGGTTTGAGCAGATACCCGCTTGGGATAAAATTACTTTTTTTAAGTGGCAGAAAAAGATTGTTTTAAGGGATTGCGGTTTGATTAACCCGGAGGATATAGAAGAGTATATCGCCGTAGGGGGATACCAGTCCTTGTTAACTGTTTTAAGAGATCTTAAACCGGAAGCTGTAATTGCGGAAGTAAAGAAATCAAAGTTAAGGGGCAGGGGAGGGGCGGGTTTTCCTACCGGGATAAAATGGGAATTAATGCGTAAGGAGAACTCAGCAGAGAAATATATTATTTGTAATGCCGATGAAGGGGATCCCGGAGCATACATGAATCGGAATGAAAGCGAAAGTGACCCGCACATGCTCTTAGAAGGGATGATTATTGGCGCTTATGCGATGGGTGCCTCTAGCGGGATTATTTATGTGCGCGCGGAATATCCTTTGGCAGTAGAACGCATAAGAAAAGCGATTACCGATGCTCGTAAGTTTGGCTTGCTGGGAGATAATATATTTAATAGCGGTTTCTCTTTTAATCTTCAGCTGGTGGAGGGCGCCGGAGCTTTTGTCTGTGGAGAGGAGACGGCATTGATCTCTTCACTTGAGGGCTGCTCGGGCAGGCCGCATCCCCGCCCGCCATTTCCCGCGCAAAAAGGTTATTTGAATAAACCCACAAATATTAATAATGTGGAAACCTGGAGCAATATCCCGGTAATTATAGCAAAAGGCGCGGATTGGTTTACGCAGACGGGTACCCAGAATAGCTCCGGAACTAAGGTTTTTTCTCTGGTAGGTAAGATTAAGAATACCGGGTTGGTAGAGCTGCCTTTGGGGGCTTCTTTACAGACCCTGATTTATAATATTGGCGCAGGAAGCGGTACAAATAAAAAGATCAAGGCTGTGCAGAGCGGCGGCCCTTCCGGAGGATGTATTCCCGCTGCATTATTTAATACTCCGATTGATTATGAGACTTTAGCTTCCCTGGGGGCGATCATGGGCTCAGGCGGGATGGTGGTAATGGATGATGACAACTGCATGGTTGATGTGGCGCGTTATTTTACGGAGTTTACAAGCAGCGAATCCTGCGGTAAGTGCACCCCCTGCCGGGAAGGATTGATTCAAAGTTTAAATATCCTGAATAATATTACAAAAGGTAGGGCTGTAGAGAAGGATATTCAGGATTTACAAAATTTAGGGGCGGTGATTAAAGATACCGCCCTTTGCGGGTTGGGGCAAACCGGGCCTAATCCCGTACTTACTACACTTAAATATTTTATGCATGAGTATGAGGAGCATATTAAAGAGCAGCGTTGTGATGGAGGGGTATGCGCGGATCTTTTTGTTTCTCCTTGTGAAAATAGCTGTCCATTACATATGAATATTCCGGGTTTCCTGGAATTATTTAAAGAAGGCAGATTGACCGATGCGTTTGAGTGCATTATCCGGGATAATCCTTTTCCCTCTTCCAGCGGCAGGATTTGCCATTTCCATTGTAAAATGCGCTGCCGCAGGGAGGATATTGATTATCCGGTTTCACAGGGTGAAATTCATAGATATATCGCGGATCAGATATATAAAGGCGCAAAAGATGTTAAGATTATTGAAGGCTTAGTCAAAGAAAGGTTGGCAAAAACCGGCAAGAAGATTTCTATTATCGGCGCAGGCCCCTGCGGGCTAACCGCGGCGTTTTATCTTAGCCGGCTTGGCCATGATGTTGTCATTTACGAAGCTAATCCTGAACCAGGGGGGATCTTGCGTTATGGTATCCCTGAATACCGGCTGCCCAAAGCAGTATTAAGAAAAGAGATTGCTTTTGTACAGAAGATGGGAGTCAAGATTTTATGTAATAAGAAGATCAATGGAGATGATTTAGATAGGAAAATCAAAGGATCAGATGCCGTATTTTTGGCAACCGGCGCTTATAAGAGTATGGGGTTGGGCATACCGGGAGAAGGTTTAAAAGGAGTATTATCAGGTACGGCTTTTTTGAAAGATGTGGCGGTTGGCAGAGAACCGCTTATCGGTAAAAAGGTGGTAGTAGTTGGCGCGGGTAATGTTGCGGTGGATGCCGCACGCACAGCTTTAAGGTTTGGCAGTGAGGTGACCATTGTTTACCGGAGAGAGAAAACAGATATGCCGGCAAATAAAGACGAAATCAAAGGGGCGGAATCAGAAGGGGTTAAATTCATATTTTTAGCTAACCCCAAATCCATACGGGGAGATTCTCACGGCAGCCTGAAAGGTCTAATCGTCACCAGAATGATATTAGGCGACTATGATCTTTCCGGGAGGAGAAAGCCTGTAGCTACCGATGAAGTTTTTGAAATTCCCTGCGATACCGTAATTCTGGCAGTCGGGGAAAAGGTCGATGCGGAATTTATCAAGAGGTGCGGTATTCTAATTAACCATGATGGGACAGTTAAGGCAGACAGGTTTGATTTAAAGACCAGTTTGGATAAGGTTTACGCGGGCGGAGATTTAGTCCTGGGGCCGGCAACCGCGGTAGAGGCAATGTCTGATGGCAAGAAAGCTGCCCGGGTAATTGACCTGGTGTTAAGCGCGGAAGATAGATTTGCGAAACTCTTCCATAAATTTAATTATAAGTCCCGGATTCCTTTAGAGCCAAAAGTGTCCAGTAAACTGGATACTGAAAAACTGGAGATAGAGAAACGGCGGAATAATTTTAAGGAGGTTTGTTTGGGGTTGTCCTTAAAACAGGCCCGCGCTGAAGCTAACCGGTGTTTAAGGTGTGATCTTAAAGAAGGAAACTAAGGTGCCAGAGGAAAAAGTATCTTTAAAAATTGACGGCAAGGTTTATGAATGCGATGCCGACTCGACCATTTTAGAGGCTTGCGCAAAAGCCGCGATTGATATTCCTACGCTTTGTTATTTAAAAGGCATTAATCAGGAGGCTGCCTGTTCAATTTGCCTGGTTGAGGTAAAAGGGGCCAAAACCCTCCTGCGTTCCTGTGTTACTTCCATAAAAGAAGGCATGGAGATATTTACGAATACCCCGCGCGTAAGAAATGCCAGGAGATTGAATCTGGAGCTGCTTTTAGCCGGGCATCCTAAAGATTGCCTTGTTTGTGACAGAAACCAGTCCTGCGAATTGAGGAAGTTGGCTTTTGATATGGGGATAAGAGAGGTGAGGTTCCCCAAAACAACAAAAATAGAGTTGCCCCTGGATACTACCTCGGTATCTTTATCCAGAGATCCTAACAAATGCATCTTATGCGGCCGTTGTGTCGCTGTCTGTTCCGCTGTCCAGACTGTTAAGGCGATTGATTTCTCGGGACGCGGTAAGTCCAGCAAGGTAACTACATTTTTCGATTCCGGCCTGGCAAACAGCGTATGCGTTAATTGCGGACAGTGTCTTTTAGTCTGTCCTACCGGAGCGATCTCAGAAAGAAATGCCACAAAACAGGTTTGGAATGTTTTATCTGATCCTAAGAAAATTGTAGTTGTTGAGGTAGCTCCGGCGGTAAGGGCGGCTATTGGTGAAGAATTTGGTATGCCCGTTGGGAGTTTGGCTACTGCTAAATTAGCTGAAGGATTGCGCAGATTAGGTTTCGCTAAAGTTTTTGATACGCAGTTCTCCGCTGACCTGACGATTATGGAAGAAGCCCACGAGTTGATCCAGCGTATTAAGAATAAGGGCAGGCTTCCTATGATAACCTCTTGTTCTCCGGGGTGGATAAAGTTTGCCGAACATTTTTTTCCTGAGATATTGGAGAATATCTCCAGCTGTAAATCTCCACAGCAGATGTTTGGCGCCATTGCCAAGACCTATTATGCCAGGAAATACAATCTTGACCCCAGGAATATTGTAGTTGTTTCGATTATGCCTTGCACTGCCAAGAAATTTGAAGCGATGCGTCCGGAAATGAAAGGGGCTTTTGATTATTGGAAAGAGGAATTGGGTCTTAAAAAGGACGAAGTATTTTATGATGTAGATTATGTTTTGACTACCCGGGAAGCCAGCAGGATGATTAAAGAGGCGGGAATTAATTTTGCTAACCTTGCAGGTGAAGATTTTGATGAGCCGCTAGGCATCTCTACGGGAGCTGCGGTAATATTTGGGGCAACCGGCGGGGTAATGGAAGCTGCGTTAAGAACAGCTTATGAAGTACTCACGGGCAGGCAATTGGAAAAGCTTGATTTTATGGAGTTAAGGGGTTTAAACGGGATTAAGGTTGCTGAAGTAGAGATTGACGGGATGAAACTAAAGGTTGCTGTGGCCAATAGCTTAAGCAAGGCTCGTGTATTGTTGGAGGAGGTTGAACAGGGCAAATCGCCTTATGCGTTTATCGAAATTATGACCTGTCCCGGAGGATGCCTGGGAGGGGCGGGTCAGCCTATTCCTACTAATAATGAGATTAGATTAAAGAGGATGGAAGCAATTTATCGGGAGGATAAGAATAAACCTATCAGGAAATCGCATGAAAACCCGGCAGTGCAGGCTTTGTATAAGGAGTTCCTGGGGGCTCCCCTGGGTGAATTGTCGCACCACTTATTGCATACGCATTACAAAAAGAGAGAAGGAGCGCTTTAATAAAATTACCCTTGCCTTTTAGGAGGGATGTGATAGAATTTTTAGGTTAACCTACGAACTTATTATTTTCTACCCGTCCAATAAAACCAAACTAAGGCTTTAAGGATAACCCGGCAGGAAAATATTCATAGGAATTTCTGAACATGGAACATCAAAAACTTAATCCGGAATTAGTCAGCCTTGTCCAGCAGTGGAAAGGCAAAGAAGGCAATTTAATCATGATCCTGCATGAGATCCAGAATCATCATGGTTATGTGCCGCGGGAGTTGTCATTGGAACTATCCAAAATGCTGGATGTACCGCTGGCCAGGATTTATGAAGTGCTTACCTTTTATAATTTCTTTAAGTTGACTCCGCCCGGTAAACATCGTATTGCTTTGTGTATGGGAACAGCCTGTTATTTACGGGGGGCGGCGATAATTCTGGAAGAAATAAAGAATATATTAGGGGTTAAAGAAGGTCAGACTACTAAGGACGGGCTTTTCTACCTGGATGTGGTCAGGTGTTTAGGCTGCTGCGGTTTGGCGCCGGTAGTAATGGTTGATAATAAGGTATATGGCAAGGTGAAGAAAAGCGAAATCGCGGATATCCTGTCCAAATATATTAAAGAGGAATAGTAAATTATGAGCAAGCTGACACCTGATGATTTAGAGAAAATGAGTAAGGCTTCTATTGATAAACCTAAAGATTGGATAAAGGTTGGTATGAGCAGTTGCGGTATCGCCGCCGGAGCGGAAGATGTTTTTAACTTTTTTGTGGAGGAAGTTAAGAAAAGAAATCTTCAGATTGAAATAAAAAAGTGTGGTTGCACTGGCATGTGTTATGCCGAACCGCTGGTAGAGGTAAGCGTAGAGGGCCTGCCTTCGGTTATCTACGGATCGGTGAATAAGGAGATAGCCACTAAGATACTGGAGAAACATGTTATTTCTAAAATGCTGGTTAATGATTATATTTTTGATGTATTAATTTAAGAAACCAGGAATAATTAATTTATGTATAATAAAGCCATTTTAGTAAAAGATACGGATTTAAAAAGAGAAGATAAGACGCGCGATTTTTATACCCGCTTATTGGATTATTTGCGTGAGAGTAATTTGCTTTCGCAGATCCATGTAGTTAGGGTTGCTGATATTGGTGTATATGACCAGGGGTTGGTGGTTAAGATCATTCCGGATAAAATCACCTACGTTAATGTTCAGGATACGGATATAAAAAGAATAGTTGATGCCGTTTTCCAGGAAAATAAAGTTGTCGAGGATTTAGTTTTTAAACCTAAGGCCAGGCAGCTCAGGGTTGTTTTGCGTAATTGCGGAAAGATTGATCCGGAGAGCATTGAAGAATATATCGCTAGCGGCGGTTATCTGGCCTTAAAGAAGGTGCTTGGCGAATTGGGCCAGCAGAAATTAATTGAGGAGATAAAAGTTAGTGGCATTAGGGGAAGGGGAGGCGCGGGGTATCCAACCTGGATGAAATGGAATTTTGCCCGCGAAGTCGCATCCAGTGAAAAATTTGTTATTTGTAACGCCGATGAAGGGGATCCGGGCGCCTATATGGACAGGAGCGTCTTAGAGGGGGATCCGCATTCGGTTATCGAAGGTTTAATTATTGCCGCTTTTGCTATCGGGGCTTCTAAGGGTTATTTTTATATCCGCGCGGAGTATCCGCTGGCAGTCGAAAGGATTAATAAAGCAATTAAGCAGGCATATGACTATGGGTTATTGGGGCAAAATATTTTGGGCAGTTCTTTTAGCCTGGATTTAGATATAAGGTTGGGTGCCGGAGCATTTGTCTGCGGAGAAGAAACCGCGTTGATCGCTTCTATCGAGGGTAGGAGAGGTTATCCGCATCCCCGTCCGCCGTATCCATCGGTAAAGGGGTTGTGGGGAAAACCCACGGTTATAAATAATGTCGAAACCCTGGCTAATATCCCGGTGATTATTTCAAAAGGCGGCAAGTGGTTTTCCCAAATTGGCACGCAAACCTCAAAAGGAACAAAGGTTTTCGCGGTAACCGGTAAGGTTAAGAATTCAGGGCTGGTCGAGATTGCCATGGGCGCAACTTTAAGAGAGATCGTAGTGGATATATGCGGCGGGACTTTATCCGGTAAACCTATAAAAGCGATACAAACAGGCGGGCCTTCCGGAGGGGTTATCCCTAAAGAACTTTTAGATACGCCGGTGGATTATGAGAATCTGCAAAAATTGGGTTCGATTATGGGTTCAGGCGGGATGATTGTTATGGATGATGATGATTGTATGGTGGATATCCCAAAGTTTTATCTGGGTTTTTGCGTCGAGGAGTCCTGTGGAAAATGCGCTCCTTGCCGTATTGGTGGTTTTCAGATGCTGGGTTACTTGAAGAAGATTTCCGAAGGTAAGGGTAAGCCGGAGGACCTGGGGCAGATGCGCAGGATTGCCCAGGCTATGCAGAAGGCATCTTTATGCGGATTAGGCCAGACCGCTTCAAACCCGGTGATTTCTACCTTGAAATATTTTGAGCCTGAATATAATGAGCATATCTTAAACAAGAGATGCCCGGCAGGAAAATGTAGCAGCCTGGTAACTTATGGCATAATAGAGGACAAATGTAAGCGTTGCGGGATCTGCGTTATTAATTGTCCGGTTAAGGCAATTACCGGGGATAAGGAAGCCGGATATAGTATTGTTTCGGAGAAATGTGTAAAGTGCGGACGATGTTTGGATGTTTGTAAATTTAAGGCAATCAATAAAAAATAAATATGGTAAAAATAGTTAAGGCAAAGATCAATGGTATTTTATTAAGAGTGGAAGAAGGCACGACCATTTTAGAGGCAGCTAAAAGGGTACAGATAAAGATTCCTACTCTCTGTAAGCATCCGGACCTGCCTCCTTCGGCAGCCTGCGGTATTTGTATTGTAAAGAATAAGGGGTCGCAAAAAATGCTGCGTTCTTGCTGTACGCCGCTGGATGAGGGGATGGACATTATTACGCATGACCCGGAGATAGTTGAAGTCCGCAGAACGGTAATTGAACTTATTTTATCCAATCACCCTAATGATTGTCTTAAGTGTGCTAGAAATAATGAATGTGAATTGCAAAAACTCACCGCGGATTTTGGGATTAAAGAGGAATCATTCCCGCAGTTTATCAAAGATCTGCCGATAGATACCTCAACCCGTGCCGTTGACCTAGATCCTAAAAAATGTATTCTTTGTGGCCGATGCGTGTATGCCTGCCAGGAGATGCAGGATGTTTGGGCCCTGTCATTCCTTGAGAGAGGGATAAAAACCCGCATTTCTCCTGCCGGAGACATACAGTTGGCTGATTCACCTTGTGTGCGCTGCGGACAATGTTCGGCGCATTGTCCTACCGGGGCATTCGTTGAACAGGATCATACAGCCCAGGTTTGGAAGGGGTTGCAGGATCCGGATAAATATTGTGTAGTACAGATTGCTCCCGCAGTGAGGGTATCCATAGGAGAGGCCTTTGGTTATGTAGGCAAGAATTTTACCAAGAAACTTTACGCTTTATTAAGGCGTTTAGGATTCAATGCGGTTTTTGACACTTCATTTGCCGCGGATGTTACAATTATGGAGGAGGCTAGTGAATTTGAAGAGAGGTTATTGCAGGGGAAGAGGCCGCTTCCTTTAATTACCACATGTTGTCCTTCCTGGGTGGATTTTATGGAGAAATTCTATCCGGACATGATTGAACATTTCTCTTCTTGTAAATCACCGCATGAGATTCTAGGGGTACTCTCTAAGACATATTATGCGGAGAAGAATAAGATAGATCCCTCTAAAATCTTTATGGTTTCCATTATGCCTTGTACTTCCAAGAAATATGAGATTACCAGAAACGATGAGATGTCTGCTTCGGGTTTTCAGGACATAGATACAGTTCTCTGTACCAGGGAATTAGTGCGCATGATTAAGCAGGCGGGCATAGACTTTGATAGCTTGCCCGATGAGGAATGCGATAGCATCTTAGGTGAATACGCCGGCGCAGGGGTAATCTTTGGTTCTACCGGAGGGGTAATGGAGGCTGCTCTTAGGACCGCACATTATTTTATCACCGGCAAAGAATTAAAGAATGTTGAGTTTTCAAACGTCCGCGGACTAAAAGGGGTCAAAGAAACTGAGGTTGAAATCGACGGCAAGAAAATAAAAATTGCTATTGCCCATGGTTTAAGTAATGTTGAGTATATTCTAAAGAAGGTCCAGGAGGCCAAGAAAAATAATCAAGAGATGCCGTATCACTTTATTGAAGTTATGGCCTGTCCCGGAGGCTGCGTGGGGGGCGGCGGGCAGCCTTATATGGTTACCGACGAGCTAAGGATTAAAAGGGCGCAGGCATTGTATCAGGATGATGAGGAAAAACAGATTCGTTGCAGCCATCAGAATCCTTATATTAAGAGACTTTACAAGGAGTTTTTAGGCAAGCCTTTAGGTGAGAAGCCGGAGAAGCTTCTGCATGTGCATTATAAGGCAAGGCCGATTTACGCCAAATAATATAAAGATATATCCTGCGGTAAGGAGTTTTTTCTCTGAACCCAAGGGAGGTTAAACTTTTAGATCCCAACCTTTCTGCAGGATAATCTTAGGCAGAGAAGTTGGGGTTTTTATTAATGGGTAGGCACCCGGCGCTTATTGGTATTGCGCCGGTGTCCGCCTGGTGGCGGAGATTTTTGCGAGCAAGTTTTCATAAACAAAAGGAGGAAAAGATGGGGAAGCGTTTGGGCTTTGTAGGAATAATCGTGCATAACCGTAGAAAAACCGCACCTTTTGTTAACAAGATATTAACCGAATTCGGAGATTTGATCATTGGCCGTATGGGGATTCCTCATGTCAAGAGGGAGCACAGCGTAATTGTAGTGATTGTGGATGCTTCCACCGATGAATTAGGTGCGTTAACCGGAAAGCTTGGTAAAATCGAAGGGGTTTCGGTAAAATCAGGCTTAAGTAAGGATGAAATATGCGCTACATCAACGAAGAAAGAATAAATAATTTATTGATTGATGCGGCTAAGTTTGATAGCCGTAAAATTGACCTTGTTCTGGGGAAGGCGAAATCGTTACAGCGTTTAACGCTGGAAGAGTCGGCGGTTTTGCTTTCGGTTAAAGATCCTGTATATATCCAGAAGATATTTAACGCAGCCAGCTTTGTTAAAGATACTATTTACGGCAGGAGGGTGGTTTTATTCGCGCCGCTTTACATCAGCAATCTTTGCGTGAATAATTGCTTGTACTGTGGTTTTAAAGCAGATAGCGTTAACCTGAAACGTAAGGCGCTGTCTCCTTCCGAAATTACCCAGCAGATTCAATGGCTTTTAAAGCGCGGGCATAAGAGAATATTGGCAGTTTGCGGTGAGGCTGCTCCCACGGGTCAATCAAATATTGATTATTATGTCCAGGCGGTTAAAACTATTTACGCAGCGACAGCAGGTAAGCATAGAATTAAGAGGGTTAATGTTAACTGCGCACCGTTAAGCGTCAGTGATTTTAGAAAGTTGAAAGCCTCCGGTATCGGTACTTTTCAGATTTTTCAGGAAACCTACCATGATCAAACCTACCGCTCGATGCATCCTAGCGGACCGAAGAGCGATGCGGATAATCGCATCAGCGCCCCGGACAGGGCTTTTGCCGCGGGGATCGATGATATTGGTATTGGTCCGCTTTATGGTTTATACGATTGGAGGTTTGAAACATTAGGGCTGCTTTCTCATATAGAGCATATGGAGAAAGAGTTTAAGGTTGGACCGCATACAATATCCGTGCCGCGCATAGAACCGGCGGAGGGCGCAGAGTTATCGTTTAATCCTCCTCATAAGATTTCCGATGAAGATTTTAAAAAGGTGGTTGCCGTTTTAAGACTCTCTGTGCCGTATACCGGTATCATTATGTCTACCCGCGAGTCTGCTGTTATGCGTGATGCGCTGCTTAGTTTAGGGGTTTCGCAAGTCAGCGCGGAATCCTCTACTTCACCCGGAGGCTACTCTGATAATAGAAAAGCCAATGCCGGCAGTCAATTTTCTCTTGGCGATAACCGTACTATTGAAGAAGTTGTTGCTTCTTTGATCTCGCGCGATTATATCCCCAGCTTTTGCGCCGCCTGCTATCGTATGGATAGGACCGGAGAGGCCTTTATGCAGTTGGCTAAACCCGGGACAATTAAAGGTAAGTGCAGTATGAATGCGTTGATCACACTTAAAGAGTATCTTGATGATTTTGCTTCTGCGTCGGTTAAGGAGGCGGGCTATAAAATGATCAGCCGGTATTTTAAACAACTGGAGCCTGCTGATCAAGAAAGGTTGAAGCTGTTTTTTGCGCATGTTGATTCCGGATTAAGGGATGAGTATGTATAAGCTAAATGAATCTTTAAGCAGGATTTATGCCTCTTCTCTGCCAGAGCTTAAAGATTTAGAGCAGGTTTTATCTTTAAGCACCCAGGAAGAATTAAATGAATTGTTTTCTTTTGCCGATAGTGTAAGAAAAGAATTTTGCGGCGATGGAATTGTTTTGCGGGGAATAGTGGAGTTCTCTAACTTTTGCCTTCGGCAGTGTTTTTATTGTGGGCTGAATAAGAATAACCGTAAATTAGAGCGCTACCGTATGAATAAAGATGAGTTGTTTAAAGCGGTTGAGTATCTTGTTTCATGCAACATTAAGACCGTGGTTTTACAATCCGGAGAAGATGAGGGGCTGGATGTTTTATGGCTGAGGGATATTATCTTAGAGATAAAATCCAGATTTGACATAGCGGTTACTCTTTCAGTAGGCGAAAGAAGCGCGGATGATTACGGGTGTTGGAAACAGGCAGGGGCTGACAGGTATTTATTGAAAATAGAAACCTCCGATGGAGATTTATATTCGTCTATGCATCCGCAAATGGATTTTAAACAGCGCCTGGATTGTTTGGATGTTTTACGAAGGTTGGATTATCAGGTTGGCTCAGGAAATATTATCGGTCTTCCCGGGCAAACTTTAAAAACGATTGCTCAGGACATTGTCTTCTTTAAGCGCGGTGATTTTGATATGATTGGCATAGGCCCGTTTATCCCGCATCAGGATACTCAGCTTGCCGGCCGGCAAAAAGGAGATCCCCAGCTTACTTTAAAAACCATTGCCCTTACCCGTATAGTTACTAAAAACGCGCATATCCCGGCGACAACCGCCCTTGGGAGTCTGGATAAGGATTACAGGTTGGAAGGGTTAAAATGCGGAGCGAATGTGTTAATGCCGAATTTTACTCCTCAGCCGTTTCGTAAGCTTTATGAAATTTATCCGCAAAAAAGATGCATTAATGAACCGGTAGGCGCCTGTAATTTTTGTATGGATAGCATGGCTAAAAGTTTGGGAAGGTTTGTTGATTATTCAAAAGCTGATTCTTTAAAGGAAAGAAGGGTGAATTCAAATGTATAGGACACCGACAAGCAATAGGTTGCATATTGGAATATTTGGTAAAAGGAACACAGGAAAATCCAGCCTGATTAACGCAATTACCGGCCAGGATACGGCAATTGTTTCTGAGATTGCCGGCACAACCACAGATCCGGTTTATAAGGCGATGGAGATTTTACCTATCGGACCATGTATGCTAATTGATACCGCAGGTATTGATGACGAGGGAGTTTTAGGGGATGAGAGGGTTAAGCGTACGTTGGTGGTATTAAGAAAAACCGATGTAGGCTTGATTGTTGTTGAGCCGGATACAATAATCGATAGCTTTGAAGAGGATTTGGTTAAGGTTTTCCGCGGTAAAAAGCTACCGTTTTTATTTATAATCAATAAATCTGAGTTGCCCGGTAAAGGCGCGCAGGATTATTTAGAAAAGAATAAGCTTCCATTTATAAAGGTAAGCTCTAAAACAAAACAGGGGATTGAGGAACTTAAGACAAGGATTATGGGGTTAGCTCCCGGGCATTGGTCGCCTATTCCCTTGGTAGGCGATATAATTAATCCTAAAGATGTGGTTATTTTAGTTTGTCCTATAGATAGCGCCATGCCGCAAGGCCGGTTAATTCTGCCTCAGGTGCAGGTTATGCGCGACTGCCTGGATAATAATGCCATGGCTTTTGTTGCTAAAGAGACGGAACTGCTGGATTGTCTTAAGGCGTTAAAGGAAAAACCCCGCCTAGTGATTACAGATTCACAGGTTTTTGAGGATGTGCGCGATATGCTGCCGGCTGATATACCCCTAACATCTTTTTCCACGGTTTTTGCCCGGCACAAAGGTGATCTTAACGCTTATATTCAGGGTGTATATGCTTTGGAAGAATTAAAAGACGGAGATGAGATTTTAATTGCCGAGGCTTGTACACATCATGTGCAGCCTGAGGATATCGGCCGCACCAAAATCCCTACTTGGTTGTTGAATTATACCAAGAAAGAGCTGCATTATGAAGTTACTGCAGGAGGGGATTTTCCGGAGGATTTAAGCCGCTATAAACTGGTTATCTCTTGCGGAGGTTGCATGGTTAACCGGGCTGAGATTATGCATCGTATTGAAAAGGCCAGAGCTGCGGGTGTAGCGATTACTAATTATGGTGTGCTTATGGCTTATCTTTCCGGAATCCTTAAACGGATAATTGAACCGTTTCAGGGTGGTTTGGTAAAACTGGATATGGAGTTTGACAAAAGCGTTAGGAAGTAGTATAGGTATATCAAGGCAGGCAAAGAAAAAATATGAAGATTCTGTCTAAAGAATTGATTGTTAATTATGTCGGAGCACGGGTTGTAAAATTATCCTTAACTGCCCCGGAGATCAGCCGGAAGGCCCGGGCCGGGCAATTCGTTGTAGTGATGGTTAATGAAAAAGGTGAAAGAACTCCGCTTACGATTGTGGATACGGATAGTAATGCTGGGAGCATTACTCTAATTTTTCAAGAGGTTGGATTAACCACGCAGGCCTTGGGCGCGCTCAATGTTGGTGATAGCTTATATGCCCTGGTTGGCCCCTTGGGACATGCCACAGAGATTAAAAACTATGGAAAAGTTGTTTTGGTTGGCGGCGGGGTGGGGATTGCCGAGATCCTGCCGGTTGCCCGGGCTTTAAAGGACGCAGGCAACCAGATTACCACTATCCTGGGTTCCCGCAATAAGGAGCTGCTTATCCTGGAAGCCGAACTTAAAAATACGTCTGATGAGATTTATATTATGACCGATGATGGTTCTTACGGCAGGAGAGGTTTTACTACCGATATGCTAAAAGAGCTTTTGAGCAAAGATAAATATGATTTGATCTATTCCGTGGGTCCGATTCCTATGATGAAAAGAGTGGTTTTAACAAGCGGAGAATATAAGATTAAGACTTTGGTCTCGCTTAATGCGCTTATGGTGGATGCTACCGGAATGTGCGGTTGCTGCCGGGTAAGCGTTTTTGGCGAGGTAAAATTCAGTTGTGTCGACGGCCCGGATTTTGACGGTTCCGGAGTTGATTGGGAGGAACTTGAAAAGAGAAATAAGGTGTATTGTCTCCAAGAGAAACATGTTTGCAATCTTTCTTCAGCATCTTAAACTATGAAAAAAGAAGCGGTAAAAGTCAGAGAAGAGCCTGTAGAAATAAGGGTGGGTAATTTTGAGGAGGTGGTGAAGGGCTACTCTGAAGAAGAGGCTTTATCGGAAGCCTCCAGGTGCCTGCAGTGTAAAAATCCTCTCTGTATCGGCGGTTGTCCGGTAAATATTGATATAAAAAAATTCATTTATCATATCATTCAAAAGGATTATGGGCTTGCGTATTTTACCATTAGAGAGAAAAACAACTTTCCCTCTATCTGCGGAAGGGTCTGTCCGGCTGAATATCAATGCCGCAAGGCATGCGTACTTAACAAAAAAGGTTCTCCTTTCGCCTCAAAAGAAGCAATCAACATACACTTGCTGGAGCGTTTTGCGGGAGATTACGGTAAGAATAATGATCTGGATATCCCAGTGGAAAAAGATAAAAAGTTTTCTAAGATTAAAGTGGCGGTGGTTGGTTCCGGGCCGGCAGGCTTATGTTGCGCCGGAGAATTAGCCCGTAAAGGGGTAAAGGTGGATGTCTTTGAAAGCCTGCATAAAACCGGGGGTGTTTTAAGATATGGCATTCCTCCTTTTAGGCTGCCCGGTGATATCCTGGATTTTGAAATAAATTCTCTCAAGAAATTAGGTGTTAATTTTATTACTAACTTTCTGGTAGGTAAAGCCAAGACTATTAAAGAATTATTTGATCAGGGATATTCCCAGGTATTTCTTGGGTTGGGTGCGGGGGTGCCGTCTTTTCTGGGGATTAAAGGAGAAAACCTTTGTAATATTTATTCGGTAAATGAATTCCTTACCCGGGTAAATTTAATGTCTGCTTATAAATTTCCCGAGTTTCATACTCCGGTTAATATCGGTAGAAATGTTTTGATTGTTGGCGGTGGAAATACCGCTATGGATGCCGCCAGGGTTGCTTTGAGGCTGCAGAAATTAAAAGGCCTGCCGCTTAATACTACGATTATTTACCGGCGCACGGAGGTTGAAATGCCGGCAAGGCGCATGGAGATCGAACATGCTAAAGAAGAGGGGATAAAATTTGAATTTTTAGTGCAGCCAAAAGAATTCATCGGAAATGACCAGGGGTTTGTTAAAAAACTGATTTGTCTTAGATCGAAATTAGGGGAACCGGATAGCTCAGGCAGACGAAGGCCGGTTATTATAGAGGGTAGTGAATTTGAACTTGACTGCGATTTGTGCGTGATTGCCGTAGGCTTAAAGGCAAACCAGATCTTAACTAATGTTACCCCGGAATTAAAGATAGATAAAAATTCAGATGTTATTGTTAATCCCGAAACCATGGAGAGTTCGATTAAAAAGGTTTATGCCGGCGGCGACATTGTAGGCGGAGAGGGCACGGTTATTGAGGCCATGGGTATGGCTAAAAAAGCTGCCCGGTCAATTATTGATAATATTTGAAAATCCAAAATTATTAAAATAGAAACCATGCAATTTTTGTAGTTGCAGGAGCGGTGCTTTAGTTGTAAAATAGCGCTTGTGAATAAAGATGAGATTATCGAAGATTTTTTCCGCAGTTTAAGAGTAGCGCTCACCAACGCCTTTTCTTACCCCAAGGATCATCCTTATTTTATTAAATCCGTAGAGAATTTTAAAATCAAGATTGATGCGCTTCCGGCTGTTTTTAACCCGTTTAAAATCGGGGTAACCAGTTCAGGGATCGTAGTCGATGGTAAAAATCTCACCAGGACCGGACTCTATGATGAATTGGCCCGCCTATTGCATCAGCGTAAAATAAAAAGCGTAGAAATCCGGGCTGGTTTGAGCCTTCAAGAGTTAATCCAATTCCTTTGTATTATTTCATTGCCTCAAAAGGATATCTTTAAAAACGGCGGTTTGAGCGCGATTATAGAAAAGGAACACATGGCGCATTTTACGATCCAGGAGTTGGATTATTCCGCATTCCTGCATGGGGAAGGCAAGGAGTGTGCCGATGTTTGGGGGTATATGCTTAAAGAAGCGGTATATAGCGATGATGCCGTTAAAATGGACCAACTTGCCGATAGTTTTGGCTCGCTTATTAAGCGGGTTAATGAGAAGGATTTTTTTGATAACGAAGGGATATCTACCGAGATCAATGAGTTTCTCATTAGCTTAAGGAATAAAAACAAGGAAAAGTTTGATAAGTGTTTAAATGATGTTTTTCTTTGGCTTTTGCATAATAAAAAAACACTCAGCCAGGATAAGCTGGTAAAACTTAAACCCATATTTAATGGTTTGAGCCAGGATGAATTCACCAATCTTCTTAAAGAAGGATTTATGCAGGAAAATAGTTTCGATACTTTGAGCATGCAGCTTTTCTCTAAAATATCCGAGCAGAAGAATTCCCCCAAAATTACCGAAAACTTTTTTAATAAAATGAGTGAAACGAAAGAGTTAAAAGATAATCCCGAGACGGTAAAGAAAATCCGGAATTTATTGAGCGGCTCGCAGGAGGATCCTATGTCTGCGGTATACCGTAATACCCTTGATTCTTTGGTTAAAAATATTTCTTTTTCCGGCAAGTTGTTATTTGACCATGAAATACTTAAGGAAAATTACCGCTATATAGTATTAGGCGTGCTTGCGACCGATCAAAATCCGGTTACTCTGCAGATGGCTTCAGCGATTCTGGAAAAAGAGTTAACCGGTATATTTAAAGATAATGATGTGGGTTTGTTAAAAGACCTCTGGGGGGTTTTGGATAAAAGAAGGGGAGAGAAAACAAAGGCATGTATTGACCTTGAGAAAAGTTTCTCCGCTTTTATCGAAAATATCGCTTTAAACGGTATCTTGAGTTCTGATCAAGAGTTTCTTCTGGATATGGTTTCTTCTCCCGGTAAAGAGTTAAGTTTATACCTGGATAAGATATCTACCGCTGAAAAAGCGAATAAACAGGTTTTAAATTTATTCTTGAGGTTTTTCCCGTCAAACCTTGATCTTTTTTATGCGAGAGTAAGCCAGAGAATCCAGGATACGGAATTTCTTGCCAGTTTAATTGAGGCGCTAAGCCAGGTTGATTCACCGGCTACTATAAATATATTGGAATATATTTATTCCGGTGCCAATGAATTGGTTAAAATCGAGTCATTGAAAGCCATGCGTAAATTAAAGAAGACGAACTTTGAGTTTCTTGTGCGTCAATTAAATACGAATTCATTTTCCCTCAGAAGCGAACTACTTTCTGCCTTGATTTCAGACGGGCAGGCAACAACAAATACTGTTTTGGAGCTGTTGTTTAAAATCCCCAGTTTCCTGGGGAGTAAAAATAAGCTGCTCATCGAAAACATGCAGATTGCTTTTGATCTACATTTTCTTGGATCAGCCGCCTGTATCAAGGATTTAAACCGCAGGAGGTTTTTTTGGAACAGAGATCTGCGTAATAAAGCAGCCCAGATATTAAAGGAGTGGGATGTTAGCTAAGATTGAAGTAGCCTTTAAGGAACTGCTTACTTGCCTTCAGACTGCTAAGATGTACGGTACAGTGCATCCTATGTTCCAGAAGTCTATAGAGAAGGCGCATGCTGCTTTTGAGGATATTTTTAATGATCGTCAGGAGATAGTTATCGGTATTGTTGGTGACGAACTGGCTTGTGAAAAAGAGATATTTTTCGATTTAGGCAAGCTTTTAAGGCCGGCGATCCTGTATTTGAAAGAAAGGCATATCGAGCGGCTGGCTTTTTACCGCGGGTTAAGTAAAGAAGAATTAAATAAGTTTGTGGGTGTTATCAGCGGCCCGAAAGAGGATTTTAAAACGGATCCGCAACAGCTGTTGGCTATTGCCGGAATAGAAAATATAAGCATAGGTAAGCTTAAAGTTGCCGATAGGTCTGGTAAGGTTCCTTCGGAACTTAAGCAGCTGAATCTTTATGATTTTTCTATGGATAAGGTTGCTCAGGTTGTATCCAGCGTGCTTAATCTTGAAAAGATTGACCCGCGCATGCTCAAGGTTTCCCTGAATAACATTATCGATAGTTTGAGTATCCAGCGCCAGGAGTTGCTAAAGTTAGCTACGGTAAAAAGGTATGATGTAGAAGTTTATGTGCATATGCTCAATGTCGCCATTTTCGCCATGTATTTTTCCTCACGCTTAGGGTTTGAGAAGAATGATGTGTTGGATATCGGCATAGCCGCTCTTTTCCATGATATAGGCAAGATGTATATTTCGCGTAAAACTTTGCATAAACCTGAGCGGCTTAGCGAGCAGGAATTTGACCGCATCAAGAGCCATACGGTTTTGGGCGCGGAGTTTATGTTTAAGTATGTTGACAGCCTGGGTATTCTGCCGGTGGTAGTCAGTTTTGAACATCATTTAAAATACGATATGTCCGGATATCCGCGCATGCCTTTATTGAGAAAACAACATATCGCTTCTTCAATTGTCGCTATCTGCGATGTTTATGACGCTCTCTCTCAAAGGAGAGGATATAAACAGGATTATTCCCCGGATATGGTTTATAATATTATGACTAAAGAGCGGGGGAGTTCTTTCGACCCGGAATTGCTGGATGAATTTTTCCAATTCATGGGGTTTTGGCCGATTGGCTCGGTGGTTGCATTAAGTGACGGCAGCATCGCATTAGTCAGGGAGGAGAATGATTCCGATATCCGGCGCCCAAAAATTGAGATAGTTTCACCTGAAGATAAGAGAGGGCTGGTTGACCTGGCTCAAAATAACAGTTTATCTATTGACAGGTATCTTAACCCATGGAAAGAAGGTAAGGAGTATCTTGCCCTTGGCTAGCAACCGGAAAGAAAAAAAATTGACAATCAATTCAACTGTGTTATAATTATTTAAACAAAGGCGTTTAGGAGCCGGATTATCGGCGCTAAACGCTTTTTTGGTGAAGTCTTAAGGTTAAATTGTAAAGGCGGGTAGATTTATATGACAAAATACATTTTTGTAACTGGTGGAGTAATTTCAAGCTTAGGTAAAGGCATAGCCTCCGCTTCTATCGCTAAGATTCTGGAAGCCCGGGGTTTGAAGGTGACATTAATGAAGCTTGACCCTTATATAAACGTTGACCCCGGGACAATGAACCCTTATCAGCACGGAGAGGTTTATGTTACCGATGACGGCGCGGAAACTGATCTTGATTTAGGCCATTATGAAAGATTTACTAAGGCAGTAATGACTAAGTTCAATAATGCTACTACTGGTCAGGTCTACAACGCGGTAATATCACGCGAACGGCGCGGTGATTATTTAGGCAAAACAATCCAGGTTATCCCTCATATTACAAACGAAATAAAATGCAGGATTAAAAAAGTTGCCGAGGTAAGCAGCGCGGATATTGTGCTGATTGAAGTAGGCGGAACCGTGGGAGATATTGAAAGCCTTCCTTTTCTTGAGGCAGCGCGGCAATTTGAGTTGGATGCCGGAGAAAAGAATGTACTTTATATTCATCTTACGTTGGTTCCTTATATAAAAGTTGCGGATGAGATAAAAACTAAGCCTACGCAGCATAGCGTACAGACTTTGCGCGAAATCGGTATCCAGCCGGATATATTAATCTGTCGGACGGAAAAACCACTTTCCGATGAGGTTAAGGAAAAAATATCCCTGTTTTGTAATGTGAGGAAGGAAGCGGTTATTGAGTCACGCGATGTAGAATCAATTTATCAGGTGCCCCTGGTTTTTAAAGGGCAGATCCTGGATGAGATAATTTTAAGCCACTTTAGCCTTATCTCTAAACCATCCGATTTAAAGGATTGGGAAAATAATGTAGTGGGACCTCTGTTTTCTTATAAAGGTGTCGTTCAGGTTGCTGTGGTGGGTAAATATATCGGCCTGCAGGATGCTTACAAATCTATTTATGAAGCGATTACTCACGCCGGTATTAGTAATCAAATAAAAGTAGAGGTTAAGAAGATCGACTCTGAAGATATTGAAAAATACGGCCCGGAAAATATGCTTAAAGGGATGCAGGCGATTTTAGTTCCCGGAGGTTTTGGCGGACGTGGAATTGAAGGTAAGATAAAAGCGATTGGCTTTGCGAGGAAGAACAAAATCCCCTTTTTGGGCCTTTGTTTAGGAATGCAGTGCGCGGTAATGGATTTTGCGCGCAGCGTCTGTGGCTTAAAAGATGCCAATTCTACAGAGTTTAAGCCAAAAACCAAAAATCCCGTAATTAGCCTTCTTGTTGAACAGAAAAAAGTTAAAGATTTGGGGGGCACTATGCGTTTAGGCGCCTACCCCTGTACAATAAGAAAGAATACTTTAGCTGCCAGGGTTTATAAGAAAAACCTTATTTCTGAACGGCATCGACACAGGTATGAGTTTAATAACAAGTTTCGCAAGAAGCTCGAACATAAGGGGATGATTTTTTCCGGTGTTTATCAAAATAAAAATCTAGTTGAGATCGTAGAGTTAAAAAACCATCCGTATTTTATTGCTGTGCAGTTTCACCCCGAATTTAAATCCAAGCCCGATGCAGCGCACCCCCTATTCAGGGAATTTATCCGCGCCGCGGCTGAGAGAAAATAATTATGCAAGCCATACTTGTTTTAGAAGACGGTAAAGCATTTAAAGGCGTTTCATTCGGCGCAAGCGGAGAACGCAGCGGAGAGGTTGTTTTTAACACCAGTATGGCCGGTTATCAGGAGATTATTACCGATCCTTCCTATAAAGGCCAGATAGTGGCGATGACTTATCCTTTGATTGGTAACTATGGAGTTAACAAGGAGGATGTGGAGTCGCGCCAGCCTTTTTTAGAAGGTTTTGTGGTAAAGGAATATAGCAAGATCGCCAGCAATTGGAGGAAAGAGAAGACCCTGGGAGAGTATTTAAAAGAAAATAATATTTTAGCAATTGAGGGGATTGACACCCGGGCACTTACTTTACACATAAGGGAAAAAGGGGCGATGAAAGCGGTTTTGTCTACGGATGATCTTGATGCGGCTAGCTTGACTAGAAAAGCTAAAAGTTGCCGTGGGCTAATAGGTGTAGATTTAGTTAAAGAGGTCAGCAGTTCTAAAAAATATAATTATACCCAGAGCAAAGAAGCTAAATATAAGGTCGTGGTTCTGGATTGCGGGGTAAAATACAATATATTAAGAGAGTTAGCGCTTAATAGTTGCAATGTTATAGTGATGCCCGCGCAGTCAACTAGCGAGCAGATTCTTGAGACCGGCGCTGATGGTTTGCTGCTTTCTAACGGCCCGGGGGATCCTGCTGCCGTAGATTATGTAATTAAAACAGTAGCTAAACTTATCGGCAAGCTTCCTATCTTCGGGATTTGTTTGGGACATCAGATGCTTGGGCTTGCATTAGGAGGCAAAACTTATAAACTTAAATTTGGCCACCATGGGGCAAACCATCCGGTAAAAGATTTAAGGACTGGCAAGGTCTCTATAACCAGTCAGAATCACGGGTTTTGCGTGGATATAGATTCACTGAGTAAAAAAGAGATTGAATTAACTCATGTAAATTTAAATGACGGAACTTCGGAGGGCTTGCGCCATAAAAAATTTCCTATATTTTCCGTGCAATTTCATCCCGAAGCTTCTCCTGGTCCGCGCGACGCAGAATATTTATTCGCCGAGTTTACAAAGTTAATGCAAAAATCTAAGAAGCATAAAAAGTAAGCGCTATGCCTAAAAGAACAGATATTAAAAAAATATTGATTATTGGTTCCGGACCTATTGTTATTGGCCAAGCTTGTGAATTTGATTATTCCGGTACTCAGGCCTGCAAAGTTTTAAAACAGGAGGGTTATAAGGTAATCCTGGTAAACTCTAATCCGGCGACAATTATGACTGACCCGGAGGTTGCCGATAAGACATACATAGAGCCGATTACCGCAGAGATAGTTGAGAAGATTATCGCCAAAGAAAGGCCGGATGCGCTTCTGCCTACCCTTGGCGGCCAAACTGCTTTGAATACTACCGTAGAGTTAGCGGAAAAGGGAGTGTTAAGAAAATATAAGGTAGAAACCATTGGAGCTAATATAAAGGCGATCAAGAAGGGTGAGGACCGCCAACTGTTTAAGGCGGCGATGAAAAAGATCGGAATGGATTTACCTAAAAGTGACCAGGCTTATAATCTGGAAGAAGCAATCTCCGTGGCGCAAAAAATCGGTTTTCCCCTGATCATCAGGCCCAGCTTTACTTTAGGAGGAGCCGGAGGAGCAATCGCTTATAATATTGAAGAATTTAAGGTTTTAGCTAAGCGCGGCCTGGAGTCAAGTATGATCAGTGAAATCCTGGTCGAAGAATCTGTGCTGGGTTGGAAAGAGTTTGAACTTGAGGTTATGCGTGATTTGAAAGATAACGTGGTGGTCATCTGTACTATTGAAAATTTTGACCCTATGGGCGTACATACCGGGGACAGCATTACAGTTGCCCCCATACAAACTTTAACCAATAAAGAGTACCAAATGATGCGTGATGCCGCTATTGCCTGTATCCGCGAGATCGGCGTTGAGACCGGTGGTTCAAACATCCAGTTTGCGATGCATCCGGAAACCGGCAGAATGGTGGTTATTGAAATGAACCCGCGGGTTTCGCGCAGCTCCGCATTATCATCAAAAGCTACAGGTTTCCCTATCGCCAAGATTGCGGCTAAGCTTGCCGTGGGTTACACCCTGGATGAGATTCCTAACGATATCACTCAGTTGACTCCCGCTTGTTTTGAACCGGCTATTGATTATTGCGTGGTAAAGGTCCCGCGTTTTACTTTCGAAAAATTTGCTTCGGCCGAAAATATTCTGGGAATATCCATGAAGTCGGTTGGTGAGGCCATGGCTATTGGCCGCACATTTAAGGAAGCTCTGCAGAAGGGGTTGCGATCGCTGGAGATTAAGAAATTCGGCCTGGAGAGCATTATTTTCAATAACCTCGAAGAGATCAAAATTGAGGATGGGGTTTTAGATAAGATTTATCAGAAGTTAAGGCAGCCCAACTCGGAGAGAATATTTTATATTGGGGATGCCTTCCGCGCGAACCTGGATATTGAAAAAATTTATGAATTAACTAAGATTGACCGCTGGTTTTTGCACAATATCAAAGAGATCGTTGATTGCGAAAAAGAGCTGCTTAAGAATAAACGTAACCTTCCCGCTGATTTGCTTAAGAAGGCCAAAGAATACGGTTTTAGTGATAAACAACTGGCTAAGCTTTTATCCTTGAGCGAGAAGGAGGTTTATGCCTTAAGGAAATCCCTGAATATTTTCCCGGATTTTAAACTGGTTGATACCTGCGCCGCGGAATTCATGGCGCACACGCCGTATTTCTATTCCACATACGATAAATAATATGTCAGTTAAAATAAAATTTCTGGGAGGAGCAAAGACTGTTACCGGCTCAAG
>Ga0182027_10003140_pt1 | contig 26409 bp, 21 predicted proteins | sample 712E1DmetaG_FD_121300 | JGI IMG/M metagenome (GOLD analysis project Ga0182027, IMG submission 121300) | Permafrost microbial communities from Stordalen Mire, Sweden - 712E1D metaG (Illumina Assembly) | ecosystem: Environmental > Terrestrial > Soil > Wetlands > Permafrost | place: Sweden...
AAGGCGGTCGAAGGAGAATCCCTGCGCGTGCTCGGCGTGTTCAGAAAGGTCCCGAGCGAGGCCAACCTGCGTAGCTTCGAGAAGGAACTGGAGGAATCTTGCAAGGTCGCCGATTGGCTCCGGCCGGCCTACCGCCAGTTGCGCTGGCTGCTGATGCGGGATCTGGGCGACAAGGCCGTGGCCGCCGCGGACGGCTGGGCCTACTACGGGCCGAACATCCGCTATCTGGGCGAAGGCTACTTCAAGACCCTCAAGTCCGAGAACCCTGGAGAAGATCCGGCCGCAACCATCGCCGACTTCGCCGCCCAGCTTCGCCGTCGCGGCATCGTGCTGCTGGTCGTGCCCGTGCCGTCGAAGCCGTCCATCGCGCCTGAGCATCTGCGCCGCGGACTTGTGCCCAGCCTGGACCTGTCGGTGCACACGCGGCGATTCATGGACGAGCTGCGCGGGCAGGGTGTCGATGTGTTCGATCTCTTCACGCCCTTGGTGCGCGAGCAGCGGGAGCACCCCGACCGGCCAAGGCTGTATCTCGCGGCCGACACGCACTGGACTGGCGACGGGGTTCGCCTCGCGGCGACGCTGCTGGCCGAGCGCGTGCGCGCCATGGTGGGCGCGGACGAGATCTTGCCTAGGCGCAACTTCCGGCGCGAAACCGTGACCGTGTCCCGGCGGCCTGACATCCCACGCATGAGCCGCCTGCCAGGCGAGGCGGGTGCGTTCCCGCCCGAGAAGACCACGGCCTATCGCGTGCTCGACGAGGAGGGCGAGCCGTACGCCGACAGCGACGAATCGCGCATCCTGTTGTTGGGCGACAGTTTCTCGCGCATCTACCAGACCGACGAGCCGGAGGCGGCGGGGCTCATCGCCAACCTGGCCTACGAGCTACAAACTCCGCTTGCCTCCATCGTCAACGACGGCGGCGCGTCCACCCTCGTGCGCCAGGAACTGGCGCGCAACCTGGAGATCCTGCAGGACAAGCGCATCGTGATCTGGGCCTTCGCCGAGCGCGACCTGCGCTTCGGCATGAAGGGCTGGGCGAAGATCGCGCTGGACGAGTAGGGCACGCGCGGCTAGCGAAGGATCCCCGCGCGAACGCCTATGGGATGGTAGCCGAGATCCTGCGTGGCCGCGGAATGGTCGAGATCCGCGTCTTGGGTCAACCCGGCGATGGTGTGTTCCATGAGCATGGAACTGCGATTAAGGGCGCCCCAGATGCGGGCGGCGATTCGGCATAGGCTGGCGGGGATGGTGAACATGGGCTTTGCCAGCCCTTGCTTCTCCAGCATGAGCCGAGCCAGTTCGCGCAGCGTGACGGTTTCGCCGCCCGAGAGGTTGTAGGTCTTGCCGAAGGTGACGGGATTGCCGGCCATGGCCAGCAGCCCTGAGAGAAGATCGTCGACGTGCACCGGGCTCTTGCGCGCCCGGCCGCCCGCCACCAGCGGTACCAGCGGGTAGCGTTTCACGAAGTCGGCGTACAGCTTGAACTCGAGGCCACCGTCGCCGTCGTAGACCAAGGTGGGCCGAACCAGCGTCCAGTGCGCCACCTTGCCGGCGCGAACGATGTCCTCCGCCTGCCGTTTCGAGCGCGAGTAGTGCGTGGTGTGGGGATACACCACCGAGGCCGAAGAGATGTGGATGAGATGCTCCACCGCGGCCGCTTCGGCCGCCGCGACCACGTTGCGCGTGCCCTCGACGTTGACCGCGTGGAACAGCTCGGCCTTCTCAGACAATAGGACCGCGGCCAGATGGTAAACGACATCGACCCCCGTGAACGCCCCTGCCAAGGTCGCGGGCTTGGTGACGTCGCCGTGGTGGATCTCGGTCGCAGCGCCCAGACGGCTGACCAGCGCGTCTCCCGGCAGCACCAGCGCGCGCACGCGATGGCCCTGTTGCTGGAACCGGCGGGCCATGCGCGAGCCGATCTCGCCCGCAGCGCCCGTGATGAGAATAGTCATTGGCAAGGGGATTCAGGCATACCCCAAAGCTGGCCCTGCCGCACGTCGGGCGGCGACGGTCGAAAAGGCTATACTCTGAGCAAGGAGGAGTTCCCGGATGTTCACCCTTCGCACCATGCGCTCGCTCTTGCCAGCCCTTGCCCTGCTGCTCTGCCCGCTTGTCGTCGAGGCCAAAAAGCCCATAGCGACCATCGACGTGACCGCGCGGTTGGTGAAGATCCCGGGCAAGTTTCCCGCAGACGATCTCTACGACTACGCCTATGTCATGCAGTACCAGGTCGAAGGCGGCGCGATGGACAAGCAAACCATTTTGGTCGCCCACTACAAGCCGCGCCGGCCGCGCGCCGAGATCGGCGATGACATGCAGAAGGTGGTAGGCGGCTCGCTCAAGCGCTTCGACGAGGGGGCGCTGCATCGCCTGACCCTGACCGCGAGCATGCGCGAGGTGTGGAAGGGCGCGGTGGTGGATGAGTTCTTCGACACCGACCGCAAAAGTAAGCGCTACTTCTGCCTGAAGGCTGACCTGGCCGAGGGCAAGTAGCGCCGTTACCTCCGCGCCACGCGTCGGGGCAGGCCGTGGACGGGCGCGCGGCCGAGGTCGAGGCATTTGAGACAAGGCGCGCTTCGATGATTTGCCAACCCAAAGCCAACTGATCATGGATGCTGTGGAGAAAGACAAACGGGGACGGCCAGGGCGGGGAGATCGGCGAACCAAGCGAGCCGGCAAGGAGAGTTGAACGCCTACCGTTGACGGCCGGAACCTCGCGCCAGGCACCCTCAGCCGACCATGATCTCTTCCGGCGAGAGCGCGGCGAAGTTGACTTGTCCCAGCCCCATTTCCTCCGCGATGCGCAGGTTTTCCGGAACGGGTTTGTTCGGGAAAAGAGTGAACGCCCACGCATCCAGCGCCACGGGATCAACACCCGCGGCAATGGTTCTGGTGGGTTTGACGTCATCTAGATTGCCACCAGAGGGACCGTGTTCCAGCAAGACACGGGACGCATCCACGATTGTCAATGTGGGACGCATGAGCGCGGCCAGCTCCGCAATGGAGTGCTGCAAATCCGAGTGAAAGGTGATTCTGGTCTTGCCGGTGATGCCCAGCCAGTTCTTGAGACCCGCGGTGACGCCAGTGAGCTCATGATGTTTGGCCACTGGAATGTTGATGATCTTGTCGGCAATGACAAAGGGCTCAAGCACGTCCCAGGCGCCCAGGCGTTTGGAGATCTCCACGGTATAGTAGCGGCTGTCTTCGGGAAGGATGACTTCTGCACCGGCTGCCGTAGCAGCGGCCAGAATGCCACTGCGCTCAAAGGCCGCGCGGGATCTTCGAACAGGACAATCAGTGACAATCACGCGCTTGGCGCGAGCCTCACGACAAAGCCGAACCACTTCCGCCACCACTTCAGGATGCGTGTTAGCGCCCTGTTCCGCCGTCCGGTCCCATCCAATGTTGGGTTTGACCACCACAACGTCAGTTGGGCCAACAAACGCGGACATGCCGCCCAGGCGCTCCACGGCCACCCGAACACTGCGGGCTGGATCCAAACCGCGAGCAATCACCATGCGCGGCCGAGTGGCCGCAAGTTCCACGCGATGATCGCGGATGGTGCATTCGGCTGATCGGGCGAAGTGATCGTATTTGTCGACGAGCAAGAACCCGCCGACCCCCAATGCCCCCGCGCCAACTACGCCGCCAATTCCGGTCAACACCGTTCGACGGGTGAACAAACGCTTCGGTTTGGCAGGAGACGTCTCGTCGGGCATGTGGACAGGATACTGGGGCCATCTGGAAATGTCATCCAGGGCCACTTGCGGCGCGGGAGGCCCTACACGCAGATTGCGCGACAAATACGGCTGCAACTACTCGGGATGGGCGCGTTCACAGTTTCGCAACCCGGGCTGGCGCCTTGCTCCCAGCAATCGAACGAGCCCGTTCCGGGAGCCGGCGACACGCACGACGGCGTCGGGGGAGACTCAACGCAGCCGGGGAAAGTCGGGTCGGAAACCCACCCATCAGGGCAAATGCCCGAGTCTGGCAACGTGAAACCTAGGCATCCGTAGGCAGGTGTGAGACAGATCTGGGACGGCCCACAGGTCGCGTCCCCGCAGGCGAACTCCCCTGCGTCCATCGAGGTGGCATCGCTGGCCGCTTCTGTCACCGCTGCGTCGCCTGTCGCTTGGTTGCTCCCGGTATCCGCGCCGCCGTCTTGCGTTCCAACAGGTCTTCTTATCCCCCCTCCGCTACACGCGAGCACGAACCCTGTGACGGAAAGGATGAACGCCCGACAGTTCACAGAGGGGAGCTACCGCTTGGTGCTGCGCGTGTCAAGGAAGCGCGTATTTCCTAGGCTTTTCTCCGGCGCGCCGCGGGCTTGCCGGCATAGGCGTCTTTCAGCGCCTTCACATTCAGGTTCACCATCCCCATCATGGCCCGCATGGCCCGCTCGGCCCCTTTGCGGTCCTTGCCGCCGAGGTATTCACCCAGGGTTTCGGGTACGACCTGCCAGGACAGGCCGTACTTGTCCTGCAGCCAGCCGCACTGGCTGGGTCGGCCGCCTTTGAGCAGCTTGTTCCAGTAGTAGTCGACCTCTTTCTGATCCTTGCAGCTGATGAAGAAAGAGACGGCGGGATTGAACTTGAACTTGGGCCCGCCGTTGAGCGCGTAGAACATCTGGCCGTCCAGCTCGAAAGTGACGGACATGGGCGAGGCGCTGTGTATCTTCGACTTTTTGAAGATGGAGCAATAGAACTTGGCTGCATCCTCGGCCTGGCCGTCATACCAAAGGAAGGGGGTAATCCGGTTCATCTTCATGGGCAATCCCTCAACGGTTCGTTGCCAGTGAGATGCTTCAGGGGCAGTGGCGTTGCCAGAACTCCCAGCAAATTCGCCCGAGAGACAAGAACTATCAAGCGCTACTTCTGCCTGAAGGCCGACCTGGCCGACGGCAACTAGCGCCGCTATCTCCGCGCCGCTGCGTCCTGGTCGCGCTGTCCCCGCAGAAGCTCCAGGTTGTGTGCCAGACCGGGTAGGTCCGGCCAGGCGCGCGCGGCCGCGCGGTAGGACGCCTCGGCCTCGGCCAAGGCGCCGCACCGTTGTTGTGCAGCTCCCAAACTGGCGTGCGCCTCGGCGAAGCCCGGGAATTCTTGCGTAGCCCGCGCGTAGGCTTGCTCGGCAGCGCTCAGGTCGCCGGCCGCGCGCAAATCGTTGCCCCGGTTGTACCAGTGGATAGCGCCAAGCTCTGACACCGTGACGGGACGGAAATATGCGGATCTAGTTTCGGGCCAAGGCCCGTACTTCTTGCGGTACCACGCCTCCGGCATGGTCTCTCCCCGACGGAGCAACTCCAGGTTGCGCCCAGCCGGCCCGCGCGTGCGCACGAAGAAGTGCCCGGGCAAGAGGATGCCGTCGAGAGGAACGCCGATGCGCTCGCCGATGGCCAGGTAGAGCGCGCCGAGGCCGAGACAACTCCCGCGGCGGTCGCCGAGCACCGAGGATAGCTGGAAGAATCGCGATGCCGTGCCCTCGATCTCGCGCTGGAACTGGAACTCGCCAAAAACCACGGCATTGATGTCCTCCGCCACATCCGCGCGGGTACGGCGGTGGCGCTGCTCCACCCGCGCGGCGATGTCTTGCAGAGAGGTGAAGGCGCGCACGATCGTGTCAGCGTCGGCGCCGAAGTCGGCGTCGAGAGCGAACAGGGCGCTCACCATCGGGCCGGGCGGACGCTGGGTGGCACTCCGCGAGCACCCCAACCCGGCCGCGGCGATCGCGCAGAGCAGGGCCGCCTTCGCCGTCATTTCTTTTCCAGGGGCTGCCAGCCGTCGGCGTGGTCGAAGAGATCGCGCGCGGTCATCATCCAGATCACGAGTTTCTTGGTTCCAAGTTTGTCCTCGCCGCGCCGAAGCAGCTTCTCGCGCACGTTGGGTCCGCCGCCGTAGCTCATGAGCAAGTCGACCGGGTAGCCGATCTGCTTGGCGATGTGGGCGGAGACGCCACTGTGCTCGCAGTCCATCAACTCGTACACGCCGGTGAAGCTGTCGCCCAAAATGACAATCGGGCTGTCAGGATCGTCCTCGTACAGGGTTCCGTCGGCATTCACCACCTGATGGCCCACCATGGTCTCGGGAACGAACTTCGCGCGCTCGGCCTCGGGCAGACGCGAATGCAGATCGCCGTGACGGGTGAAGGATTCCTTCTTGGTCTTGTATAGATGGCGATGCGCGGCTATGCCCTTGTACCAAGAGAAGCTCCTTATGCGCTCGGCGACGATCTTCGCCGCCAGTTCCAAGCCCCGGGCGGTCCAGTGCGTGTCCTGCCCCTGGTAGAGCGGCTCGCTTGGGCGCGCGCCGCTCTTGCGTTCGGCCAAGAAAGCGGGCAGCAGGTCCAGGGTCTCGACGCCCTGATCGGCGAGGTCGAGCAGGAATTTTCTCTCGAAGGGGTTGACGACCTTGCCCGCGAAGGGCGCGAGAGCCGCGTCTCCGGGCGCGACGCCGGTCTTGTCGGGAAAGATCTCTTCCTTGGTGGGAATGGGAACGAAAAGAAAGTCCACGCCGTGCTTGGCGAGCAGCTTCTTCCATTCGACGATGACCGGGATCGGGTTGCGATCACCGCTCTGTCTTGCCAGATCGCCGCCCAGCACGTAGGCGATGGAATTGCGGAAGAAGAGGAACCCATCGCTACCCGCCAGGGCCTTGGAGCCGGTCGGCATGGCGTCGAAGCGTTGCTTGAGCGCGGCCCGAAACGCGGAGACCTCGGCGGTCCATGACGTCCACGACTCGCCGTGCGCGGCCAATTCGGCAAGGATCGCATTCTTCACCGCGGCGGTAGTAGGCGACGGCGTGCTAGGGCCGAGGCCCAAGCCTGGTGCAGGGATCTGGCGCGTTGCTTCGCCTTCCGCGGCCGGTGTGGCTTCGCTCGCGTGCGGGATCGGAGCTGGCGCTGGGCTTTCGGCAGCGCCCTCGACGAGAAACACGTTGTAGACGGGCTTGCCGAGCGGCTTGCCGCGCATGACCACCGTCGGCGCGGAAAAGCTCAGGCCGCCCAGTTCCTGTCGGATCGCGGGCTCGGTGTTCTCCGCCGGCCAGGCGGCGGGCGCGGCCACCAGATCCGTGTTGTACGAGGGGTACCAGTACGAAGCGAGCTGATGCGCCCAGGCCTTGACCTCCGCAGGCAGAAGGATGCGGCCCTCGTACTCGGTGCGGACGAACTCCGCGATGTCCTGCGTAGGTCCGAAGGCGCTGTCAGCGACACGGCCGTAGATCTCGGCGAAACCGTCCCCGTCCTCGTCGGGCGGTGAAAGAAAGCCGGCGAACCAGGGCGCGAACTCGATCTTGATCCAGATCTCGACCGCGCGGCCCGGACCGGGATTGTGCAGGAAGGCCTCCGTCGCGGTCTGGCGCACGATCTGCGGTCCGTCTGCCAGGCCCCAACTCTCGGAGCGAATGCGGGCCACCACGTCTTCCAGGTGGTCGGCGCTGGCAACCTTCTTCGACAACAGAAGTTCGACCAGCGGTGCCAGCGCCAGCGGGTGCGTTCGCTCGTCGGCGCTCAGCGCCGTGCGCGCCACCGATCCGGTCAGCGAGTCGGCCACCAGCATGCCGCCGAAGGGATTGGCTGTGTGGGGGCGCCTGCCTTTGTCGCCGGCCGTGGCCGGGTCGGGGGGCGGATCCGCATTCATGAAGTTGGCGTGGTAGGCGGCGTAGTCGAGGCTGGCGCGGGTAGGGCGGCTCACCCGCCGCACCAGCACCTGCGAGGACGTGCGCCGATAGGACGGGTTCGCGGTGGTGACGTCGGCTCGGGTTGCGGGGACCGCGGGAGCGTGCGCGGGCCAGGGAAAGCGCACGCCCGACGTCGCGCAGCCTGCCGCAGCGACGATGAGGGTGATGGCTGCTCGGCAAGTGGTTCGCGTGCTAGGGAGCATAATCGCCTCGTTTGAATCGCCAAAGGACGCGCAGGACGCGCAGTCCATAGGTCAGTGGATTGAGGTGGGAGATCTCGTCGCCGTACCGGGTCGGGATCGGCGCTTCGCCGACGGCAAGTCCGCGCGCGCGCGCCGCCGCGATGACCTCGATGTCGAAGTCGAAGCTGTCGCTCAGACGGGAAAACGGGATCTCCGCGAGGGCGCGCCGGCCGTAGACCAGATAACCGCTGTGTAGGTCAGTCATGGGCAGCCCGAAGACCCAACGCTCGAGTTTGCCGAGTGCCCAGTTGCCGGCGTACTTGTACAGCGGCATGCCGCCGGCGATGGCCTGTCCGCCTGCGATGCGCGAGCCTTGCAGCAGATCGAGACCGCGGCCCTCCAGCGCGGCGAGCAGGCCGGCCAGCGCTTCGGGGCTGTATTGGCCGTCAGCATGCACGCAAGCCGCACGGTCGGCGTCGAGCGTGCGTGCTGCTTGGAGGCCGCTCTTCATGGCGGCGCCGTAGCCACCGTTGCGTGGTCGAACCACGACATCGATGTCGCCCGCGCTACGGGCCAGATCCTGCGCGATCGCGGCCGTGCCGTCGGTGCTGCCGTCGTCGACGATCACGGTGCGAAAGAGACGGGGCAGTCGAGCCGCGGCGATTCGTCCGATCACATCCGGCAGGTTGCGAGCGGCGTTGTATGCCGGGACGATAACGACCAGATTCATGGCAAACCCGGCGCGACGGCCCGGGTTCGCGGATTGCCCGCGGCACGCGCTTCATAGCGCGCCAGATAGTCGGCCACGATGGGTCGCAGCATCTGGGCGAGAGGCATGTGTGGGCGCCAATCGAGGAGGCGGGCAGCCTTGGCCATGGAGGGGATGCGCACGATGGAATCGTCGTAGCCCGCGCCATAGAACGCAGCGGCGGTCTGCGTGCGTAAACGGGGCGGGGGAGCGTTCGGTCTCTGCGCGCGGAATGCGGATACCATCTTCCGCGCCAGCGTGCGGATGCTGACGTCGTTCTTGTCGTTGCCCAGGTTGATAATCTGGCCTTGGCAGAGTTCGGGCTTGTCGATGATGCGCAGGAGCGCGTCCACGAATTCGTCAATGTAGAGAAAGGAACGTCGCTGGCGGCCACCGCCGACCAGTACCAGATCCTCCCCGGTGAGCAGGGCGTGCATGAACGCGGCAAGGACACGCGGGATGCCTTGGCCATCCACGCCGGGAATGAAGTCCATGCGCGGCCCGATGACGTTGAAGGGCCTGACCACGGTGAACTCGAGCCCGCGATGCCGGCCGTACGCCCAGATCACGCGCTCTAGGAGTTGCTTGGCCGCGGCGTAGGTCCAGCGTTCGCGATGGACCGGGCCGAGGCAAAGCGCGGTCCGATCCTCGTGCATGCGCCGCGATGGGCGACCGTCGGCACGCAGGGCGCGCCGGCCGTAGACCTCGCAGGTGGAGAGGTGAATGAGCCGGAGCTTTCGTTCGGCGCACAGCTTGACCAGCGGCACCAGATCGGTGTAGCTGGCGTCGATCACCTCGAGCGGGCGGGTGTTGTAGAGAGCGGGATTGCACATGGCGGTGAGGGAGATGACGATGTCGGCGCGCGCGGTGATTGCGTCGAGCAACCCTGGGTCCGTGATCGAGGCCTGGACGCGCTCGACTCCGGGCAGATTGGGCGAAAGCTTGTCGAAGTCGACGTCGACCGTCACGATCCGTGCGTCCGGGCGTAATGCCAGCGCCGGCACGAGATGGGAGCCAATGAAACCACCCGCACCGAGGATGGCGATGCGCGGCTGGCGTGCCGTGGGCAGGCGGGTGACATTGGTATGCACGGCGGCGCTCCCGGGCCGGGAAGAACGCCGCCCGTCCGCTGGAGCTAGGAACTTCGGCCGCATGGCGGGTCTCGCTATGCTAGCGCCGCTTCTTTTTGCCCTTGGTGGACTTGTCATCGGCAGTGCCAGTCGATGGCGCGGGCGCCTCCTGGCCCTTGCCTTGGGCTGCACCTTCCGCCGCGCTCGCCGTCCCGGTGGGGCTCGAGGGAGCCGAGGCTGTCGCGCCGATGAAAATGTCCGGCCAACGGTCATTGCCCGAGTGGAAGGTGAGCCGGACTGCGGTGTCGGCGGGCGTCCCGACCTCCCACAGATAGATCTCGTAGTCTGCAATGTCGTGATCGTGCCCTCGCTGCGTGGCCGCCCAGACCAGCCACTTTCCGTCCGCGGAGAGCTGCGGGAAGTACTCGTGTGAGCGCCGGCCAGGAAGGTCGATCAGCGTGATTGCATCCAGATCGGCATCGCTCTTGCTCGGCTTGCCACCGGCGACCGGCAGGTGGAGCACGCGGCTGCCGCCGTTGCCGGTGGGGTGCACCCAGTAGATTTCGTCGCCCGCTGGGGTCCAGTTTATCTGGCAGCCTTCGCCGGTACGGGTCCAGGTGTGCTGCTTGAGATCCCAGATCCCGGTTTCCCGCTTGGACCCACGCAACGTGATGGCGAGGTAGGTTCCGTCCTTCGACAGTTCGGGTTGTTGCAAGAGCGCTCCGTCGAGCGCCGGCACCTTCGTGCTGTCGACCAGCAGGGTCTCCTCGCCACCGGCGAGGGCGCGGCGGTACACCGCGGTCGAGCGCACGTAGACGATCTCGTCGCGCGTGATCCAGCCGCCCCAGCTTGCGTTGTCCACCACCTTGGTTTCTTGCTTGCCGTCGGGCGTGACGGTGAAGATGTCCCACTTGCCGTCCGTGTTGGCGTCCCGTTCGTAGACCCAGCCTTTCTTGCTGCGGGTGAAGAGGATGCGCGCGCCGTCAGGCGAGAAGCGCGGGAACCAATCGACCGCGTCGCCCTTGGTGATGGCGTGAACGTTCGAGCCGTCGGTATTCATCACGAACAGGTCGTGGTTGCCCAGGCGCGAGCTGGACCAGACAATCTGCCCGTTCGCCTTGGCCCCGACCGAGGTCATCGCCTGCTGCTCGGCCGCGCCGGGCTGTTCGTCGTTGCCGATCGGCCCGCCGCCCGCTGTGGCGCAGCCAGCGATCACCGAGGCTAGCGCCGCCAGCGCCGTGCCGCGGCTGGTCCTCGCTCCACCGGACCTGCGTGCATTCGATGGATCGTGATGTCTCGTCGACTGACTCATGCTGTACTCCTGTCAGCGGGGCGATGAACTCTAGCAGCCCGTGGCGTGAGTCTCCACGTCGCCATTCAGCCGAGTATTGGCTCGTCCCTTCGTCGCCGGCAACGACTGGCTAGCGTCCCACATCGATTTCAAGATCGCCCACTTGCCGCCCGACGGCGTATGGCACGTGGCGCCTTGAGCTGTGCATCGTCCCGCACAGCCGCGTGGGCAACGTGGAAGACTGGGTTCGCCTTCGGAGTACCGAACCGACCACGGACGACGGCTCGGCGGACGATCCCGGCGTCGTTCCGAGTGAGAATTGCGTATGCGACCCCAACCGGATTCGAACCGGTGTTCATGGCTTGAAGGGCCATTGTCCTAGGCCGGACTAGACGATGGGGTCAGGGATGGGTGGGCCGCAAGCGGCGAGGTAGAGGGCTGTGGGCCCAGCAGGAATTGAACCTGCGACCTACGGATTAAAAGTCCGCAGCTCTGCCAATTGAGCTATGGGCCCGAACCAGAAATCGATGAGGTTCCTTTCTCCGGTCCTTTCGACCGGGCCGCAAGTTGTAGCATGGGCGTGGGCCGGCGCAGGTTGGAAAAAAACGCGAACAGCGCAGTGCGGCGGTGGCGGCTCATCTCAAGTAATCTCGTGACTTCCCGATGACATCGAATGTGCTAGGTTGCGCCGACCGTGGTTCTGCGGAAGAAAGTTGACATCGACTCGATGCTGACTGACTGTCGAGGTCGCAGCGCGAGTCTATAGAGAACGATGGCAAATTCCCCTGGACAGATGCGCGAAATGAGGAGCGCTGTGCGCATGAAGGTTCAGGTCCCCGCTCACTACGTCAGCGAGCATCTGACCATCGACGGGGTGGTCACGGACTTGAGCCCCGACGGTGTGTTCTTCTCCTCCGACTATCTGGATGCCACCGGGGAGTTGGTGCGGGTTTCGATCGATGTCCCGTGGCGATCGCAGCCCATTCAGCTGCGTGGCGAGGTTCGCTGGGTGAGCGAAACGTCGCGAACTGGTGGCATGGGCATCCGGTTCACGGATGTCGGCTTCGAAGACCGGGTCGTGCTGTCGTCTCTGGGCCTGGCCTGGCAGGCCGAAGACGGCCGGAGCCTGCCCGCTTCTTGAAATCCGGGCCCTGAACAAGGGCTATCTCACCCTGGTTGGTCGGCGTTAGAATGCCCAGGGGGCTAGAATGAAGACGCCTGTGACCGTACTGATTGCCGGGCAGCGTTTCGCGCTGCGTGGTGACGAAGATGAGCGCGCGATGCGCGAAATGGCCGGCTACGTGGACAGCCGGATGAAGGAGCTGCAGAAGCAGACCCGCACGGCGGATACCCAGTCGCTCGCAGTCCTGGCCGCGCTGCAGATCACCGAGGAGCTGTTCAAGGAGCGTCGCGCTTTTGCAGATCTGAAGAGACGGATTCGAGATAGGGGTCGCGCACTGCTTCATCTGGTCGAGAGCCGAGCGCGGGTCTGACAGCCTGGTGGTCCATAGCCGGAAATGCTGGCGCGGTCCTTCTTGCGGTATAGTGGGCACTACCCAGCACACAAAATCGCCCGCCCCGTGGCGGACGCCTCCATAGATGGACAGAACTGAAACCCCACTTTCCCGAGGCGATGGCCTCGTTCTTCATGCCCCTGCGACGCTGCGCCGTTGCGGGGTGACTCTGCACCGGGTGCGTGGTCGGGAACGAGCTGTCGGCGTCGATGTCCCCGGCTGATCTCTGGCTGCGCGACGAGAAGCGGGCGCTCCGGCGCGTTATGACCAGCCGGCGTGAGGAGCTGTCCGTCGACGAGCGTGCACGTTGCGCCCAGGCCGCGACCGATCTTCTGCTTGACCTGCCCGAGGTGGCGGCCGCCCGGGCAGTGGCGGCCTTTGTGTCGACCCGGGCCGAGATCGATACTTCGCGCGCCATCGAGGGGCTGCGTCGCCGCGGCATCACCGTGGTTCTGCCACGCGTGAGCGCCGAGCTGCTGCCGCCGCGCTTGCGTTTTCACCGGGTCGAAGGCCCATCCGAGCTGGTGTTTGGCATCTTCGGGCTGCTTGAGCCTGGGCCTGGCTGTCCCGAAGTGGCGCCCCACGATATCGACGTCTTCATGGTGCCGGGCCTCGCCTTCGACGCGCGTGGTGGCCGCGTCGGATACGGGGGCGGGTACTACGACGAGCTGATGGCCTACGTGCGCGCTCACCCGGACGGACCGTCGGGCTTCTTCGTCGGGTTTGGCTACGATTTCCAGCTTGCGGAAAGCTGTCCCACGGGTGAATGGGACGTGCCCATCGACTGCGTCGTCACGGACGCGCGGGTGGTCCGATGTGGCGGTGTTCCTGAGTAAGGGAAGCAGATGAATTCGGTCGTCATCATCGTCGGCATCTTGGTCGCCCTGCTCGCGGCGGGGATGGCCTTCCTCTTGGGGCGTGCTTCCAAGCCAGACGCCGTCCCCCAGACGGAAGAGGAACGCCAGCGTGCCCTCGCTGCTGCGCACGCCGAGGCCGACGCTATCCGCAGGCAGGCCGCGCTAGAGGCCAAAGAGGCGGCGCAGAAGATCCGAGCCGAAGTGGATGCTGAGCTGCGCGTGCGTCGCCAGGAGCTCGACCGGCAGGCGGCCGCGACCGGCGCCAAGCATGAGGCCCTGGAGCGGCGCGACCGCGACATCAAGGCCGAACACGAAAACTTGCACCGCAAGGAGCGACAGCTCCAGGCGCGTGAGCAGGCCGCCGAGGCATCGGCCCGCGCGGGCGCGGCACAAGTGGCCGAGGGGCGGGCGCGCCTGGAGAAGGTCGCTGGGATGACCGAGGCCGAGGCCCGCAAGGCGCTGGAGGCCGAGGTGCGTGAATCGGCACGGGCAGCAGCCGCCCTTGAGGTCAAGCGCATCGAGGATGAAGCGCGCGAGCAGGCGCAGCAGAAGGCGCAAATGATCCTCAGTGCAGCGGTGCAACGCTATGCCAGCGAATACGTCGCCGAGCGCACGGTCTCGGTCGTGCCCCTGCCTTCCGACGACATGAAGGGACGTATCATCGGCCGCGAGGGGCGCAACATCCGCGCGCTGGAACAGGCCACCGGCACCGACCTCATCATCGACGACACGCCCGAGGCGGTGGTGATTTCTTGTTTCAATCCTGTGCGGCGCGAGATTGCGCGGCTGGCGCTTACCCGGCTTATCGCCGACGGTCGCATTCACCCGACCCGCATCGAAGAGATGGTCGAGAAGGCCACCGAGGAGGTCGAGCAACAGTGCAAGGAGGCCGCTGAGCAAGCGGCCTTCGACTTGGGCATCGGCCGTCTGCACCCCGAGCTGTCGCGTCTCTTGGGCAAGTTGAAGTTTCGCGCAGGCAGCGGGCAGAACCTGCTCCAGCATTCGGTGGAGGTGGGCTTCCTGTCGGGTGTGATCGCGGGCGAGCTCGGCTATCCGGTGAAGACCGCCCGGCGTGCGGGCCTGCTGCATGACATCGGTTGCTGCGCGGAGCAGGAAATCGAGGGATCGCACGCCCAGGCAGGCGCGTTGCTAGCGCGCAAGTATGGCGAGCCGGCCAAGATCGTCCATGCCATCGAATGCCACCATGGCGAGATTGCCGCAGATGACGTGCTCGACCACATCGTGGATGCGGCCAACGTGCTGGCCAACCAGCGGCCCGGTGCCAAGCGCGAAACCCTAGAGACCTACGTGCAGCGGCTGGCCGACCTGGAGAAGATCGCGGGCACCTTCGAGGGTGTCGAGCGCGCCTTTGCCATCCAGGCGGGACACGAAGTCCGGGTGCTGGTCGAGAATACCAAGGTCACCGACGACCAGGCGCGCAGCCTGTCCAAGGCCATCGCACGCAAGGTGGAGGCACAGTTGGCCTATCCGGGGCAGATTCGCGTGTCGGTGGTTCGTGAAACCCGGGCCGTCGACTACGCCAAGTAGTCACCCCCCATAGAGCCGGTCGAAGAACGCGTGCATGTCTTCCAGTTTGGCGCCGATGAAGGCGCGGCCCACCTGCGCTGCCAGACGGGCCAGCGGCGGTCCTGAGGCAGCCAGTCGTTCGAGCAGGCTCCGCGCCTGTTTCGCATCCTCGCCCAGCTTGCCACTGTCAACCCGCGAAGCCTGAATAACCAGCGCCTCAACTGCTACTAGTCGGCGCGCACTATCGGTCTCACATTGCTCAAGAATCTCGGCCACTTCGGCCGGACGGCGCTGGCGGGCCCAGGCGGTGCCCAGGCCGCGGATGGCGGCCGCGCGCACATCGTGGGCCGGATCGCTAATGGCTTGTTCGAGAAATGGCCCCGCCACCTTGGGATCGCGCTGGGCGATGCGGGCCAAAGCCTCAGCCGCTGCCGCGCGGACCGATTCACCCTGCTGATGCAGGACTCCGGCCAACAAAGCCGCCGTGGCCTCGGGCGCCCCGGTGACATCGCCTAGGGCCAAAGCGCCCATCCGCCGGGTGGCCGGATCGCTCGCGCGCAGCATGGCCTCGAAGACCGGCAGGACACGCTCGGGGCCGGACCCCGAGGCGGCTGCCAGCGCGCGCACCGCCTCGGCGCGCACCAGGCCCTGGCGGTCTTCGGCTCCCGCCTGCAAGATCTCCAGTGCGGGCGGCTGCATGCCGGCCGCGGCCTTCATGGCCTCAAGCCGCAGGCTATCGTTGCCGTCCCGGACAGCCAGGCGCAGGATGCTGGTCAGGCTCGCGCGCGCGGCCACGCGCAGGGCGATCTGGCGCTCCTCGAGATCGCCCTGCAGAAAGAAGCCCGACAGCTTTTTGTCGAGATCGGCGGCACGGTTTCCCAGGGACGATCCGGTATTGGCGTAGGCTATCAACGCCTCGGCGGCCGCTACGCGCACCGTGCGCTCGGGATCTTCAAGCAAGGTGATGAGCGGCCCGAGCACGATCTCGCGGACCCGTCCGGCCAGCGCGCCCAGCGAGGCGGCGGCCGCGGCACGCACGGTCGGCTCGTCCGAAGAGGTCAGCTCGATGGCCATGCGCGCGGCGCCCTTGGGATCGCCCTCGGTCAGACTGCCCAGGCAAGAGGCGGCCTCGGTGCGCACCTCGCGGTTGGCATCGCGTGCGGCCATGCGCAGGTAGGGCGAGGCGGCGGCAGGATTCTTGATGGCCACGGCACACAGTGCCCGCGCGCACGCGCCGCGGGTGTTGACATCGCCTTGCTTGAGTGCGCGCACCAGCGCAGGCAGCACCGCCGGAGGCCGGATTTTTCCGATCTCGCCCAGCGCCTCGACGATGAAACGACGCAGGCCCGGTCGCACATTGGCCAGCACATGTCCGAGGAGGTCGGCGATCACCACAGGCTGGGCAACCGCCAGACGCAAAGCTGAGTCGAGCGCGGCCTTTTGCACCTCGGCGTTCGGGTCGAGCAGCGCCTTGCGCACCAGCTCGGGACCCTCGCGCCGCAAATAGCCGAAGCCGCGCGCCGCCTCCACCCGTACTTCGGGCGTCGGATCGTAGAGGAAGACCTTGAGCGGCTTGGCCGCCATGTCGGGCTGCTTGATGGCCACCACCCCCCAAAGCGCCGCGGCCGTCACTCGCCCCGAAGGCGGGCCTTTGCTGGCCGCCAGGGCCAGCTCGCCCACCTTTGAAGGATCGATGAGCCGGGCGTAGAGCGGGAGGGCGACGGTGCGCAGGCGGGGCGACGCGTCCGGCATCACCGCCTTTTCCAACATGGGGCGCAGATTGTTCGAGATGGTGTTGGTACGGCGGAGAAACGACAGCGCCGAGACGCGCGCCTCTTCGGGCGCGCTTTCGTCCGACGCGATCTGCGCCAGGACGGTCGCAGCCTCGGCCGGGGCCTGCACCGCGATCTGGTCAAGCAAACCGACCGCGGACCGCCGGGCCATTCCGTCCGTGCTCCACAGCGCCAGGCGTACAGCATCGGCCGCTGCCGCGGGCGAGCGCGCGGCCAGATCGAGGAGCGACGTCTCCGCCAGCCGCCGGAACGAGGCGTCCTTGTCGGCGAGGGCCACCGATAGAATGCTGGCCGTGGTGGTGGCATCGAGGCTGGCGCACTCCCGCAGGACCGCGCTGCGCACGGCAAAGGATTGGTCGGCCAGGGCGGCACGCAGAGTGGCGGCATGGGCACCCTTGCCCTGGCGTCGATCGATGGCGGCCGCCACCTCGACGCCGCGCCGACGCACGTCGGGCGATGGGTCGTTGAGCGCGGCAGCCAGGATCTCATCTTCGCCAGCTCGGCCGGTGCCCACCACCGCCAGGGCTTCCAGGGCGTCGCGACGTGAGGCGGGAGCCGCAAAGGCTTGCTTCAGCGAGACCACGCCGCTGGGTTCGCCGAGCAGCACCAGCGAAACCCCGCGTGGCACCGGCCCCAGACCGTCGATCACCGCGCGCAGCCAGGAGGGAAGCCGGGCTGTCCGGTTGGCGTCCAGAGACCCCAAGGCGCGGCCGCTGGCGATGCGAGAGCCCAGATCGGCCGCGACGCTGGTGGCGGCGAAGCCAGTGTCGGCAATCATCGAACCGTGGCGGGGATGGGCTGGAAGAAAATGCAGGAAGGACAGCGAGGGACGTCCCCGCCGCACGACGACCCGGCTGCCGGGCTGGTCGCGCGCCGGCTCGAAGGCCAGCGTGTAGGTGGTGCGCACCTCGAAGATAAGGGCGAGCAGCACGGCAAGCAGCAGGGTGATCGCCGAGCCGATCTGCAGGGCGCTGCGCCGGAGGCTGCGCCTGAGGGTGGCCGCCTCATCGGCTGCCAGATCACCGCCCAGGTAGCGGCGCACCCTGCGGATCTCAGGCAGCGAGAGGCGCCCGCCAGCCAGGATGCGGCGGCGCAAGGTGCGGCGGATGTCGTGCGCAGCGCCCACATCGCTGGCCGCGAAGTCTTCGATGCGGGCGACCAGACAGGGATGCGCCGGCGCATAGCGGTCGGCGGATTCCAGGGGGAACTTGCACAAGATGCCTCGACTCACCAGAGGCGCCACCACCTGTTCGACGACGGCCACGGGTAGGCCGGCGCATTTTGCTAGTTCCTCGACGGTCGAACTCCCGGGGCGGGCGGCTGCAAGGAGCACGCGCAAGGCCGGCCGGCCGCCGGCCTCGTGCACCGCCCGCTGAAAAAAACTGTGCAGCAGCATGGACGCCCCCCCGCTGCGCTCGTAACGCCGCAACGACGTCAGCCGCGACTCGACCGCCACGCGGGCGACGATCTGCAGATCGGCAGGCAGGCAGGGGCCGCTCCGGCACAGATCACCGGCCATCAACGAAGCCAGGCCGGCTTCGAAGAAGGTGCCGGTGCCAACTGCGGTTTGCTCCAGAATCTGAGTGGCGCTTTCCTGGTCGAGTCGCCCAAGCTCCATCCACGCCCCGGCCGCGGGTGTCAGATTGCAGGCGTCATAGAGGCGGTCGAGGCGGTGGAAGAAACCGGTGTCCATGCAGAGGAGAATGCGCAGGCGAGGCCCGGCTCCCTCGCTGACCGTGAGGAGCAGTGCGGCCAGTTGGTCGAGAGCGGAACTGTCGGCAGCGGGGCCGCGGTTGGCGAGAACGGTCTCCAAGTGGTCGAGGATGAGCAAGGTCCCGGCGTGTGAGCTGCGCGCGAGGCGTACCAGATAGTCGGCTGGGCCATCGCCCGGCGTGGGTGGCTCGCCGCGCACGCGGCCGGCGGCTTGCCACAGTTCTTGCTCGACGTCTTCGTAGGCGCCGAGGTAGACCCCGATGACGTCGTGCTTGGCCAGAGCGGGAAGAAGCCCGGCTCGCAACAGGGATGTCTTGCCCACCCCAGACTCACCGGTAAGTGCCACGACCCGATCTCCCTCTCTGCACACCAGGCGGTCGAGCTTGGCGATCTCGTCCGCGCGGCCGAAAAACAGCGCAGCACTGTTTTCGTCGTACGGAACAAGACCCCGGAACGGACCGGGAGCCGGAATGCCGCCGACCGACATGGAAGACAGAATAGCCGCACGGACAGAGGAGGGAAGGGGAAAGTGCGGGGGGGTGGCACTACTCCTCGGTGCTGACCTCTGACTCCAGGATGACGGGCTCTTCGTCGTAGTCGGAGATCACGGTTTCACGGCTCAGGGCGTCGGTAGCCGAGGGCGGGAAAAAGCCATCGACCAGGTCGGCTATCTCGTCGTGCAAGGTGCCGCGCTTCACGGTGGCCAGTGCATAGATCATGTGGCCGTCGTCGATGACCGACAGGTAGCCCACCCGGCGGCCGTCATCAATCGACCATAGGTCCCAGGCCTCGGCGTTGCGCGTGCGGGTGGCGCGCGTGGCGTAGAAGGTGCGCGGGTCGTGCCGGGTGATGGGCGTGATTTTGGGGTCACGAGACATGGGGATTCAAAGTAGCACAGGGCGGCCTTGCGGCCGCAACCAAAGGGCGGGAGGTGATTCATCCCGTCAGCCGCCGGCCGCTGAGAACGCAGAGGGAATAGAGGCATCAGAGCGGCGGCAGGTGGAGGCTCGGTGCGCAGAAAGAATCTTCGCGGCTCGCGAAGTAGTTCGACGTTAGTAGTACAGGGAAGGCTTGTGACCGCGACCAAAGGGTGTGAGGTGGTTCATCTCGTCAGGCGCTCGCCGCTGAGAACGTAGAGATGAGAGGTGAGGCCGCGGAGGCGGAGAAGATGAGGTGCGCGATGTGCCCCTCACCGCCAGGGGGCGGGCAGAATCGGCGGTTTCTCCATGGCCCGGCGGGTTCGCTGCAGCTCGATCTCGCTGATCAGCACGGCGGGCGCGGCGGTCGACACCGGCACATAGCCCGACTCAGCGCCGCAGAAGCCGTTGAACACCGCGGTCGTGTCCGAGGTCGCGAGGATGCGATTGAGCGAGCCAATGGGCGTGCCCACGAACTCCACCCCACGCGCCAGGGTTTCCTTGCCGGTCTCTGCATCCACCCGGTACACGATGCGCGGCATGCCCTTGAAGGCCTGGAAGTCATAGGTGGTAGTGTTGGTCTGGCCGCCGCTGATGTCGGCGATGATGAGCCCGAAGCTCTTTTTTTGCCGGCGGATCTCGTCGAGCAGCATCTCCTTGAGCTTGGCATAGGGCACCATCTTGTCGGACTTCACGATGGTGCTGGCCATGCGGCCTATCGGATCAAGCGTGCCCTCGGCGCGGCCATGGCCGTTGGATGCGGGCGAGCCCTTGACCGGGGTGCGGCTCTTGAGGTAGTTGCGCAAGATGCCGTGGTCCACCAGGGTCACGGGGAACGACGCCACGCCCTCGTCGTCGAAGTCGTAGTGGCCGTTGAGCGACACGCCATCCAGTTTGGCCGCGGACGGATCATCGAGCACGGTGATGAACGTCGGCAGGATGGTCTTGCCGATCTGGCCCTTGAAGGTCGCGCCTTCCTTGTTGTCGTTCTGCCGCTCGCCTTCCAGTCGGTGCCCCAACGCCTCATGGAAGAACACCCCGGCCGCCTCGGGCAGCAGGATGGCCGGGCCATTGAACGGATCCATCATGGGCGCCTCGCGCAGGCGTTTGACCTCGTCGGCGAGTTGCTTGGCGGTGCGCTCCAGGGTGGCATCGTCAGGCATTTCGCTTTCGGAAGCGCCGTAGAAGCTCTTGAAATGGTTGATGAGTAGGCCGTCGGCGGCACGCGCGTTGGCGGTCATGTGCAAACCGTAGATGAGGCGCTCGTTCACCAATTCCGTGCCTTCGGTGGTGACGATGAAACGGGTTTGGTGATCGACCGACAGCTTGACCTGGGAATCGAAGATCTCCGGGTAGACCTTGAACAGCGCGGACACGCGGCGCAAGCGATTCTCCCAGGTCGCCCGGTCCAGCTTGAGCGTGATGGGTTTGTCGACGGCGTGCTGGGGCTTCTCGCGGGAGAAGCTGGCCACCGACTCGTCCTCCACCATCTTGGTCACGCGCGCGCCGCGCTTCTTGTGCAAGGTGGCCAGGGCCTGCTTGTAGCGCGCGTCGGTTTGCAGCCAAAGCGTGGCCCGCAGCACATCCACATCGTCGTCGATGGGCGCGCCAACCGGCGGCTCGTAGCGATCGAAGTCGTCCAGATCGAATACCTTCTCGGTGGTGTCGTCGGCAGTGTTGTCGAACTTGTAGCTACCCACCCGCACTTCCACGTTGGCTTGGCGCACGTGCTGGTGGCTGTCTTCCAGCAGGGCGCCAAAACGCGCAAGCAGATCGTAGTCATCGTATTCACGCACCAAGTAGCGGATGAAGTACGGCCCGTCCTCGCCCGGCAGGCGCAGTTTGTCCTGAGAACGGTGAAGCTCGCTCTTGAGCGCGTTCAGCAGCGCCAGCCGGTGATCGGGTCCTGTGGGAGCGATCTTGCCGGCGTGCACGGGGCTGGCGAAGAGGAAGAGAACCAGCAGGAAGGGCAAAGTTCGAGCCGCGTGGGGAGCCCGCGAGCTTTGCTCGCCGCGTACCATCGCGGGAGGGTTTGGCGAGGCCGAGCGAAGCGAGCGGGGTGGGTGTGGGCCTGGGGGGCCGAAGGGTGAAACGAACCCTTTCAGGGTTCCCATGTCAACGACTTGTTTGCGTGCCATTGCGCCTCGGGGGTGAAGTTAGCTAGTCTTACCGCTTCGCAGCCCGAAAGAAAGTCGAAGCGATGGCCAGGATCAACACGCACTACCAAAAACTGCAGGCCGGCTACCTGTTCCCCGAGATCGGCAAGCGCGTGCGGGCCTATGCGGCGGCTCACCCGGCGGCTCGCATTATCCGTCTGGGCATCGGCGACGTGGTGCTGCCGTTGCCTGCGTCCATCGTGGATGCGCTCAAGGCCGGCGCCGACGAGATGGCCAGCAAAGAAACCTTTCGCGGCTACGGCCCCGAGCAGGGCTACGAGTTTCTGCTCGACGCCATCGCGTCCCACTACCGCAGCCAGGGCGCGCAGGTGGCCGCCGATGAGATCTTTGTCTCCGACGGGTCCAAGTGCGACACCGCCAACATGCAGGAGATCTTCGCCCTCGACAGCGTGGTGGCGGTTACCGACCCGGTCTACCCGGTGTACGTTGACACCAACGTGATGGCGGGCCGCACCGGTCTTGCTGACAGCAAAGGCCGTTACGCGCGCCTGGTCTACTTGCCCACCACTGCGGAAAACAGCTTCGATCCGCCCCTGCCCGAAGGCCGCGCGGATCTAGTCTATCTTTGCTCGCCCAACAATCCCACTGGCGCGGTCATGTCGCGCGCCTCGCTGGCGCGCTGGGTGGCCTGGGCCAAGCAGCACGAGGCCATCATTCTCTTCGACGCGGCCTACGAGGCGTTCGTACGCGAGCCAGGCCTGCCCCACAGCATTTTCGAGATTCCGGGCGCGCGCGAGGTGGCGCTGGAATTCCGCAGCTTCTCCAAGACTGCAGGGTTCACTGGCACGCGTTGCGCGTTCACGGTGATCCCGAAAGAATTGAAGGCGCGCGACGAGGTGGGCGCCTGGGTGGCGCTGCACGGCCTGTGGAACCGACGCCACACCACCAAGTTCAACGGGGTCAGCTACCCCATCCAGAGGGCCGCTGCCGCAGTCTTCAGCCCCGAGGGGGCGCATGCGGTGCAGGCCAACATCGACTACACCATGGAGAACGCGCGCCTGATTCGCGAGGGCCTAGGCCGCGCCGGCTACCGCGTGTTCGGCGGGGTGAACGCGCCCTACATCTGGATGCAGGTGCCGGCGGGCATGACCTCGTGGCAGTACTTCGACCGTTTGGTAGCCGAGGCCAACGTGGTGGGCACGCCCGGTTCGGGCTTCGGGAGCTGCGGCGAGGGCTATTTCCGTCTTTCTGCCTTCGGTTTCCGCGAAAACGTGGAGGAGGCGCTGGATCGCATTCGCAGCAAGTTGCCAGCTTGACTCTGGCACGGCAGAACCGCATCCTCGAAGCCCGCAAACCATTTTATAAGGAACATCCATGCCTGAGCAGAAAGCAACCGCCAAGAAGCCCGCCTCCGCAAAAGCCGTCAAGAGCGAGGAGGCCGGCGGCGAGAAGAAATGCCGCGCCCCCAAGTGCAAGCAGCCGATCCGTGCCAAGGGCTACTGCCGCAAGCACTACATCGGCTGGCGTCGTCAGAAGGTAGGCAGCAAGTTCCGCTACAAGATCTGCAGCAAGGAAGGCTGCCGCAAGCCGGCCGTGCTGGCCGGTCGGTGCGCCGAGCACAAGAAGGGCGCCGAGGCCACCGAGGCCGCCGCCGCCACGCCCGCTACCCCCACCGCTTCGTAGCCAAGGCGAGAGCCGACGGTTGATGGGCGACAGCCTCCCCTGGCTGTCGACACCAGGGTCGCGTCCTCTTCATGTACAAGATCGTCATACGCGGTGGTCGCAAGCTGCACGGTGAAGTGCAGGTTTCCGGCGCCAAGAATGCGGCGTTGCCCATCCTGGCTTCATCGCTTTTGGCCGCTGGTCGTTCCACCTATCGCAACGTTCCTGATCTGGGGGACGTAGTGACGATGAAGAAGCTGTTGCGCCAGTTGGGCGCCGAGGTGGAGGGCGACGGCCACACCACGGTGGACAGCACCCACATCACCAACTTCGAGGCGCCCTATGAATTGGTCAAGACCATGCGCGCCTCGGCTTTGGTGCTGGGGCCGCTGCTGGGGCGCTACGGCCAGGCGCGCGTGTCGCTGCCCGGCGGCTGCGCCATCGGGGCACGGCCCATCGATCAGCACCTGAAGGGCCTGGATGCCATGGGCGCGCGCATTGAACTTGATCACGGCTTGGTCAACGCTCGGGCCAAGCGGCTGCACGGCGCCACCATCGTGTTCGACATGGTCACGGTGACGGGCAGCGAGAATCTCATGATGGCGGCGGCGCTGGCCAAGGGCTGCACAACCCTGGAGAATGCGGCCTGCGAGCCCGAGGTCGAAGAGCTGGCGCGCGTGCTCAACAAGATGGGCGCGCGCATTCGCGGGGCGGGAACTTCGCTCATCACTATCGAGGGGGTGGATGAATTGCATCCGCTCGACCACGCCATCATCCCCGACCGGGTGGAGGCGGGCACGCTCATGGTGGCGGCGGCGGTGACCCGGGGCAACGTCTTGGTCAAAGACTGCCTGCCCGAGCACCTCGACGCGGTGATCGCCAAGCTGCGCGCTGCCGGGGTGGAGGTCAATGTCGAAGGCGACGCGGTCCGCGTCCTCGGGCGCGGCGAGATCCGACCGGCCGACATCGCCACCCGGCCCTACCCGGGTTTCCCCACTGACATGCAAGCCCAGTTCATGGTGCTGATGGCGCAGGCGCGGGGCCAGTCGGTGCTGAGCGAAAACATCTTCGAGAACCGCTTCATGCACGTACCCGAGCTGCGGCGCATGGGAGCGGATATCGTGGTGGAAGGCCACACCGCCATCGTGCGCGGCCCCACCAAGTTCAAGGGTGCCAAGGTCATGGCCACTGACCTGCGGGCCTCGGCCTGCCTGGTGCTGGCCGGCCTCGCCGCCAAGGGCACCACTGAGGTCTTGCGCGTGTACCACCTGGATCGCGGCTACGAGCACATGGAAAAGAAGCTGCGCGGGCTGGGGGCGGATATTCGTCGGGTCAAGGGAGAACTGTGACGACGGTTCGCAGACAGGGCACCGGAGGTCGTGGCCGTGGCCGACGGTGATCACTCGGGCCCGTTGATCGGTTCGAGGTGCGTAGCGAGACCCGCCTGGTTCCGCTAGACTGCTCCAATGTCGATTCCGGATTTCCAGACAATCCTTCTGCCGCTCCTCAAGCTGACTGCGTCGCGAGAAGAGCTCACATCGGCTGATTCGTACAAGCTGATGGCCGAGCACTTCCAGCTTTCCGAAGCAGAGGTCGAGGCGCCGATGCCGTCGGGCAGGGGCAGCTCCTTCCGTAATCGGGTTGCATGGGCAAAGCAGTACCTGATGTTCGCCCAACTCGTCGAGCCCACCCGGCGCGGGGTTTCGCGGGTCACGGAGCTCGGTCGCGAGTGGAGCCGCAAGCGAACTGCGCCGCTCAAGATCAGGGATTTCGAAAGCATCCCTGGATTCCATGAGCGTGCGCATGGCACTTCCGGAAGTGCCAGCCCAAACGCCACCACTCCCACTCCCGATTCCGCCGAGCCTTCAACATCCGATTCCGCTCAGACCGCGCTCGCGACGCCCGAGGAGCGTCTGCAGTTGGCTTACGCCCAACTCCGACAAAGCATGGTTGCGACACTGCTCGACCGCATTCGCAGAAAGCCGCCTGAGTTCTTCGAACACCTGGTGATCCTATTGATGTCTAAACTCGGATATGGCGACGGCAGCAAGGAATCCATGCTCCACTCGGGACAGACAGGTGATGGTGGCGTCGATGGCAGAATCAAGATGGACGCGCTTGGTCTCGATCACATTTTCCTTCAAGCCAAGCGGTACGACGAAGGCAACACCGTCTCTCGCGACCAGGTTTCCTCATTTGCCGGCAGCATCGCAGGGGCCAAGGGGGTGTTTCTCACTACCTCGACATTCAGCCGTCAAGCCGTCGAATTCATCAGGGAGAAGCACAAGAATATCGTTCTCGTGGATGGCCAGGGCGTCGGCGATCTGATGCTGCGATGCGGGCTCGGGGTGGCGGTGAAAAGAATTTACGAGTCGTTCGCTATCGACGAGGACTTCTTCGCGGATGAAGAGTGACCTGCCGACGGGGCCGCCGCGCCGTCCCCGTCTCCGTCCCCGCCGCGGCCCCCGACTCCGAATCCCAGACCTGTAGCCGCCCATGATGCGCTGAGGGCCGATCGCGAGTATTCTAGTAATCATGGCTCAGCTAGACCTGCGGGAAGAGTTGAAGCGCGACTTGCGGCGCCACCCGCGGGTTGAGCTGCAGGGCCTCTACGAGTCGGCCGCCGAGCGTGAGAAGCTGGCACAGGCGCTGCCGGTGTTCTTGCCTTTTGGGGGCAAGGCCTACAAGGCCGCGCTGTGGGTGGCGGACTGGGACCATCGCCTGCCTTCACAGAACATCATCGTGCGCCTGTACGCTTACTACGCCAGCCAAGGCAAGCGGGTGGCCGAAGAAAGCTTCGGCGAACGCAAGGGGCAGATCGTCGCCGAGACCATCTTCCCCGAGTTTGACGTGGCCGACTTTGGCGGTCTGCCCGCCGACGAGGTGTACGAGGCCGATGGGCCGGTGGGGGGTGATCTGAAAGCCTTCCACCTGGTCAGCGAATGGCGGCGCGAGATCGAGCCGGCGCTGGCGCGCAGGGCTGAGCAGATCGTGCGCGCCTCGCACCACTTTCAGGAGATCGCCAGCCAGACGCGCGCGCGGCCTCCCGGGCTCGGCGACTTGGAGGCCGCCGAATGGTCCCCGCCCAGCGAGAGCGGGTACAAAGGGTGGGGGCTGGATGTTTGGTACCTGCGCGCCTTCAACGGCATGGTGGGTGAGGGCACAGCCTTTCTAGTCGACTTCGAGGTGGGTGACGTAGTCCGCCAGCGGGATTTCCAGTTCCGCGCGGGCTGAGCAAGGCTAGCTTTTTCACCACAGTCTCGCCCCCGGGCCGCTGGCCCGGATCCTTCAGGGGTGAAACTAGACGCGGGATGAAGGAAGAAGGGTGGGACGAGGCTCCGG
>Ga0182027_10003141_pt1 | contig 26404 bp, 19 predicted proteins | sample 712E1DmetaG_FD_121300 | JGI IMG/M metagenome (GOLD analysis project Ga0182027, IMG submission 121300) | Permafrost microbial communities from Stordalen Mire, Sweden - 712E1D metaG (Illumina Assembly) | ecosystem: Environmental > Terrestrial > Soil > Wetlands > Permafrost | place: Sweden...
ACTAAAAGGAGACTGAAAATTTCAATACATTTTCCCAAAGGTTTATGTGCTATTAAAGGCCCTGTATATAGAAGTCCCGCAAGACAACCAAATTGTACAAAAACCAACACATAACTACTGATTTCTCTCCTTTTAATAAAGTTCATACTAATACTAATAATGCATATTTCCTATTTTAATCAAATTGGCCTCGTTGATTATTTTGATTTTACGCCCATGAATTTCAATCAAATTATCCTGCTTAAACTCTGACAAAAGTCGAATTACAGACTCAGTTGCTGTACCTACAATATTTGCAAGATCTTCGCGCTTAAGTGATATTTGTAAAAATTTATCCTTATCCAAATCAAATGTGCGTTTTAATTGAATAAGTACCTCAGCTAATCTTTCTCTAACCGTTTTTTGGGCAATATCAGTAATATAATCATTTGCCTCCCCCAGCTCCCGACATGCTGTTTGTAATAAATCCATTGCAAAATCCCCGTTTGATCTCACAAGTGATTTGACAAATTCTCCAGCTATATATAATATCTCAGCTTCTTCTATAGTTTTTGATGTTGTACAGGCGAGTTCTCCTGTTATCGTTGATCTGAAACCCATTACATCTCCTGGTTTTGCGAATCTGATAATTTGCTCTTTCCCGTCAACACCTGTCTTGTAAATTTTAATAATTCCTCTGCAAACCACATAAAATCCATTAATATGGCTTCCTTCATTATAAATTATGGTGCCCCGTTTGTGTTTCTGTGTTCCTGCTTCTAGCGGAAGTATTTTAAATTCATTGTTGTTAAGATGCTTAAATACAGTACTTTTAATAAGAAAATCAAGCAAATTATTACTATTCTGTTGGAATTTCTCCATATTCAGTTCTAAATATTATTAAGTAAAAATAGCATGCTAAATATTAAATAAAGGTTTTTTTCATCTAATTCCGCTTATCATAACCTAATTATTAATGTTCAAAAATTTCAACCGTAACTGCAATAATTAAATTTGCGCAGTAAACTATATTTCCGTAGGAATTTTAATGCCATTGTTGTAAAAGAACTTCTATTTGATTAAATTGTTACCATTGAAAAGTAATTAAAAAAGAATGAAAGACTCGGTAATTGTAAATTGGGAAAAAGGAATGGCTTTTGAAGCAAATGTTGATGGTTTCAAAATCAAACTTGACGCTAAGGATGATCACGGTGGAAAAAAGGCCGGTCCCACACCCAAGCCATTAATGATGGTTGCATTAGCCGGTTGCACTGGAATGGACGTAGTATCTATTCTGGAAAAAATGCGCGTTGAATTGAAAGATTTTTCAATTAAGATTGATGGGGAACTTACAGAAGAACACCCGAAACATTTCACGAAAATGCATATAATTTACGAATTCACCGGGGAAGACCTACCTTACGATAAATTGAAAAAGGCCATTGATTTATCTCAGGAGCGATATTGCGGTGTGGTTGCTTCTTATAGGAAAGCGTTTGAAATCAGTTATGAAATAAAACTTATTGAAAAGAATTGAATCGCGCATTAAAATATGTCCAGGGATTTATTTCCCTATTCTACCCTAAAATATGCGTTGCGTGCAATACTTCACTTTTGGGAAATGAAGGTATATTATGCACTACCTGTCGCCTCTCTTTACCTGAAACAAATTTTCATCATTTCTCTGATAATCCCGTTGAAAAAATTTTCTGGGGAAGAATGCGTGTTGAGTATGCCACATCTTTGCTCTTTTTCGATAAGGGAAGCAAATACCGACACATGTTACACGAGCTCAAATACAAGGGTAAACGTGAGGTCGGTGTCTTTTTAGGTAAACTAATGGGAGCCCGATTATTGGAAACAGAAATGAAAACCATCGATTTTATTATTCCAATCCCATTGCATCCTCTCAAATTGAAGAAAAGAGGTTTTAATCAAAGTGAAGAAATTGCAAAAGGGGTGGCCATGGCAATGAAGAAACCAATTGTCAGTAATTCTTTAAAACGAATAAGACATTCTTCAAGCCAGACATATAAAGGCCGTTTTGATCGCTGGAAAAACACTGAAGGTATTTTCGATGTTGAAAATGCTGAATTATTAATGAACAAGCATATTCTTCTCATTGATGATATAGTCACAACAGGTGCTACTCTTGAAGCTGCAGGATCTTCCATTTTAAAAATTGAAGGTACTCGTTTATCCATTGCTACAATAGCATTTACAAGTTAAAAAATTTGATTGTCTCAAACATAATTAGTAGTCGAGGACCCAATTATTATCAACTTCCCAATTTGAACGTATATTTATAGGTTGAGGATAGTAAATGACCTTTTCCGGTTGGAGTTTCTTTAAATAATTCCCTGTATCCCATTTTCCGTTACCATTTGAGTCAACAATAAGTTTTAAAATGTATTTATGAGGATATAAATAAGCATAGGTAATCGTCTGATCACTTTTAAAGTATTTTTCATTTATAAGATTCTCTTTTTCATCTAGAAGCTGTAAAATAACCGGTCCTTTCACATTATTGATTTTCATTACAAGTGTTCCATAAAAATCCTCTGACTGAGTCTTATATGAAATTATTATTGTATCATTTGTAGTCCCATAAATATCCATTATTGAACTGTCAGGGATAAATATTTTATACTTCGTCTGCTCTTCCAACTTAAATTGTATATCGACCTTATACATAGAATTTGTATCCATTGTTATATTAATTGGTATCGGGGTTTGGATACTGTCTTCAATCTTAAACATTTTTATTTTTTCAGCAATAATATCAGACAATGGTGTTGACGATTTAAGCTCTATATTTTGATTAAGATCAAATGCACTGGCATTTTTGATGTTATTTGATAATACCAATCGCTTTATATTTTTTTTACCTGCTTCATTATCTGTTTCATTTCCCTTTCCTCGGTTCTTCCGTAAATGAATTCCTTTTGGCTGGATTTCCGGTTTCTTTAATAAATACATAGTATCAATTGAGGTTCTTGTATTTCCTAATGAGTCATATGTAATATATCGAAGTTCAAATCTTAAAGAGTCTTTTGAAATCATACTGGTATCGGTAATCCAATATTTTAGTGTGTCATTTTCAGGATTCGAGTCCAGGATGTACCATTTTCCATGCGTTTTATAATTTAGTGGTCTCAAGCTCAATGAATCTTCAAGTGTTTGATTAAAAGTAAAAAACAATTGTTCTGGAAGTTCACGATGATTGTTAGTCAGATATTGGTTTTTTATTTTCTTTGTAAAAAATCCCATCTCAGTGTAATAAATATAGTCTCTTTTATTTAGTAATGTATCCTTTGATACAGAATCAGTGGCAGTTGAATACATATTCCTTTGATTGTTCAATAAATGGTAATCATCCACTATGATTGTGTCTTTAAATCTTTCTGCGCTAAGATCAATGAAGGAGTCAGCAAATGCAATCTCTTCATCCTGTAAATCGTACTTCATATTTGAATTTGCGTCTTTCAGAGCAAATAAGCGATATTTCCCAGTCTGAATATTATGAATTGAAAAATATCCTTGCTCGTTTGTACGGCCAATGTATTGGGGGTTTTCCTTCAAGGGCGCAGAATCATTTAAATTACTGTAAAGCATTACAAACATCCGATCCTTGTCAGGAAGGTAATTAAAGGAATTCACGACCCTTCCTTCCACACTCATTGAATCAATATAATTCTTTAAAGAAAAAACATATTCGTATCCTATCAGTAAATTCCCTTCATTGTTATCGGAAATTGACTTTCCGAAACTTAAAGTATATGTGGTAGTATCAAATTTTGTTTTTTCAGGAAATTCTATTACCAGACTTTTGTTTTTTATGTAAGCCATAGGCTTTTCTTCCAAAGGAGGGGATATCATGAGCTCCTGAAATATATCTTTTAATTGAATATATTCATCAAAAGTAATGACGATCTTTTTTTCTGAGACAAAATTTATTGTGCTATCAGCGGGTCTGGTTTCTACGACTTTTGGAGGGGTTATATCTTTGGAGCCGCCTGTTGGTGATCCTATTTTTGCACATGCAATGCATGAAAAAATAAAAACAAAAACCGTAATCCGACAAAATACAATCTGTTCATCTATTTTCATTTTGCAAGAAATCTTTGTCTTTTACAAATAAACATATCCATTAAGAGTAAAACTATTAAAGTCCAATATTATTATTTTTTTAAGTTTGCAGGTTTTTTTATTTTTTCTTTCAAAATCGGAATCCTATAAAAGATAGAATAATTAAAACCCATTCCCGTTTTACTGCTTCCATTGCCATATCCTGGAATATTATATGGGTCCATATAATATTCCTTCCCTTGTTTAAGCATTATTCTTCCACTAATAGACCAACCCATAAAGAAATTTTTAAATATTTCGGCCCTTATACCCGGTGTTACTTCGATCCAGTATGCTTTAATATTATTTTCAGGAACCATTCCGTCAGAATATTGTCCCCAATAACTATGGATAGTATCAACTGTAATGTTGTTTGCGGAATGGCTCATATTGGCAGTTCCAAAACGTAATCCCAGAAATACCATATCATATTGGTTATGTGCCTTGGATGTAAGAAAATTATAATCCGCACCTATTCTGTAATACGATCCTTTTGATTGGTAATTATAGGTTGGTTTGATCAAATCAACTGTTTGCTGCCCATATTCAATAATTGGGTATAAATTATCTATAACTTCAAAATCTGCAGATAACTGAAAACAAGTCCTCGAGGGTTCAAGGTAGTATAGTGAAAATCTTGATAAGTCAATACCCAGCCGTAACCCTTTTATTCTTTCTGTTTGCGAATAAACAGAAAGAAATAAAAAGAATAGAACATAAGTACTAAAAAAATATTTTAATGTTTTCTTCATTACCTGTACTTATATCCGGTTGAGAAACATATATAGAATCAAATCCATTTTTAGTTATTGTTACTCCACTATCATGAAGATGGCACTCCATGATAAAACCACATTCGGTGGTCAGAAGTTTAAGCTTTCTTGAATACTTAAAATAAATTGTATCCGTAAAAGAATGATAAAAAACGATGGTTTCTTTATGATTTATGGTTACAGGGATTGAATCAAAGAAAAGCACGTAAGAACATTGATCAACGTTGGGCGACAAAGGCAGTTTTATGGGATTTAAATTTTTCTTATTGTAAAATATTGACAAAGAATCAGGCCGATCAAAACCTTTTGCCGTGACGTTATATGAAAGAGTTTTTGTCTCCCCTATTTTATTTGTCGGATAGAATTTAATATTTACAGCTGTTTCAATTGATTGACTGCATGGCTCTTTTTGCGAACATCGAACTAGTGAAAATATCGCGATCACTGAAAAATATATAATGCTTCGTCTTCTCAAGCTATAAATCATAAGAATAATAAACAATTTCTCTCTGGTGACATGGACTTTTTTGATGGTCGCAAGTTAGTAAAATTTTACGGGCTGTAGAATTTGCAGGGTTTTCAAATAAAATTAATTCTGCGCTTTGGTTTATCTGCCTATGCACCGAAGATTTTAATTGGGATGGCTCTTCCTTTACTTCTTAATATTCCTATAGAATACAGTATACTTGAAAAAATACAGTTTTTTACTATATTCATACTTTTATTTTCATCATTTTTATAGAAAGTAACAACATTCGTCATGAAATGGCAATTTGTTTTATTGTTAATTTTTGTGTTATGTGCACCCTCTGTTGCACAAAAAAATAATTCAGATTTAGAAAAATCCTTTCCGAAAATAAGCCTTGCCGTCAGCAACGGCTCAAATAATTTTACTTCCTGGTTAGGTCTCATGGCTGAAGTTAGTCCGATCAAAAACATCGCTGTCTTGGGAGGAATTGGGTATGGTCCCTGGGGAGTTAAGAGCTCTGTCGGATTGCGTTATTACCAAAAATATGCAAAAGGGATTTATTATACACTGAGTTTTTCTTCTTGTAATGGGAAAAAAAACGATACTCTTTCATTAGAAACTTACACCTCCAATACTATAAAAACCCAAGATGTCATCTTTGACCTTAATAAAGCCCGGACTCTAAATGTGAGTGTTGGTTATAGCTGGCAATTAAGCAAATCACTGAGGTTCACTTTTGATCTTGGATACTCGTTACCTCTCAATGTTAACCCATACGAAATAAAAACAAAGGATATTATATTAACTGAATCATCAAAACAGTCCATTGATTATATGGCACCGGGAGGATTTATTTTCGGAGTGGCATTTTCAATTGGGCTTTAATATTATTTTTGAAAAAATGATAAATAGAATTTCAGGATTAATTTTATTGTTTATCCCGCTGCTTGCATTTTCGCAATATGAGCAGAATCCTTCATCATTGCGTTGGCGTCAAATTAAAACAGAACATTTTGTTGTCGTTTTTCCGGTAGATCTTTCACCAAGAGGTATCGAAACCGCCAATCTGCTTGAATACATTTATTCGCCTGTCAGCAATTCATTAAATGAATATCCAAAAAAAATCTCTTTGTTTTTATTTAATCAATCCGCCATTTCAAATGGCTATTCTACGCTGGGACCAAGATATGTTGTTTTTTATACAACTCCTCCCCAGGATGCCAATATGGTTGGCGGAGCCGATTGGTTGCAAACACTTGCAACGCATGAGTATAGGCATGTAGTTCAATTTTCAAAACTTGACAAAAATTTTACACATTTCATGGGGTTTGTAATGGGCGATTATGGCAAATCATTGGCGATGGACTGGTCCGTTCCGCAATGGTTTTTTGAAGGCGACGCCGTTTGCACCGAAACTGTCCTTTCAGATGGAGGCAGAGGTCGGATGCCTTTTTTTTCAAGAGAATTTCGCGCAATGGAACTTGAAAATATACGATATTCTTACGATAAAGCATTTTTAGGTTCTTATAAAAATTACATACCTAATTTTTATAGTCTGGGGTATCTTTTAACAGCTTATGTGACGAAAAATTACGGCATTGAATCCTGGAACAATGTTATGAATAGGACTTCAAACCTTTCTTTTTCCCCTTTTGCCTTTTCCGGAAGTCTCAGAAAATATACCAGATCCAATTTAAAAAACACTTATAAAAACGCGCTCAATGAATATAATTCTCTTTGGAATTCAAAAATTGAGAATTACCCATTCACAAGAATTAAGAAAATCAACCTGGAAACAAAAGATATATGGACCAGTTATAACCAGCCATTTTTTCTAACTGCTGATTCTTTAATAGCACTAAAAACTAGTTTGAAAATATCACCAACCTTGGTCCTGTTAACCAAAGAAAGCGAAAAAAAATTAATATGCTTAAATCCCATCGACAGGATCCATTCAAATGGACGAATTGTGGTTTGGTCCTCAGAAACTGCTGCTCTAAGATGGGGGCAACGTTCCTTTGCTGACATTATGCGATACGACTTAAAAAAACATTCAAAGAAAAAACTTACGCGCAGGAGCAAATATTATGCACCTGCAGTTTCGCCGGATGGAACCCAGATTGCTGTAGTAGAATATACCAGTCAGATGAAATGTGCTCTAACTATCCTAAGCGCTTCAAAAGGCAAAGTACTCAATAAATTTAATATTCCCGACAGCTGTTTTATTCGAATGCCATCCTGGTCGAGAGATGGTAAAAAAATAGTTTTTACACAAACAACCGGTCAACTGAAAACAATATCCATATTAAATATTGAAAATGGAGAAATAAAAAATATCATACCTTATTCAGCGGAAAATATTTCCAATCCAGTGTTTTTTGAAAATTTTATTCTTTATAATTCGCCAATAACGGGTATTGATGCTATTCTTGCTATCAATCTCGAGGACGGAACAAGATTCATTGTTGCAACAGGGAAATACGGTATCTATAATCCAACCATTTCACCCGATGGACAACATATGGCTCTCGAAAATTATACCATCAATGGATTCGATATTGGAAATATTGCTGCAGGTTCAAGTAACTGGACACTGGCAAATAATATCGTTTCAGCAAACGATGAATATTATAAATATATAATACAGAAACAAAATGCAGGAAACATATTCGATACTATATCGAATAAAAAAAGTGGAACTTTTGAAATTAAGAAATACAGACCTCTCTTTCATTCAATTGACCTTCACAGCTGGATTCCCACATATGCATCAGGAGGAATGGGTTTAGAAATACTTTCAAACGACAAACTAAATACAACAGCCATAGGTGCTGGTTTTGAATATTTTCCAAAGGATGATGCATACTTTGAATATGGCATTTTAAGTTATGCCAAACTTTTTCCGGTTTTCGATTTTGAAATTATCAATGGTCAAAGATTTAACTACATCGATTTCAATGGTACAAGCGTTTTTTCAAAACTGGATGAAAAACTATTTAAGGCAAAGATGTCATTCCCTTTCAATTTTTCAAGAAATATTTATACCACAACTTTGACAGTAGATGCCGGATACGATTACATATTCGACAAATATCCTGACTATCTTGTTGATTCTGTTAATCCCCTTACCATTAATACTTCAGCCATTGAAGCCGGTTTGGTCTTCAGTAATACCAAACAAATGGCGCTGCGCGACATTTATCCAAAATTTGGACAGACTCTTAAAATAAATTACTGGGACACTCCTTTTGAAAAAGGAAAAACTGACGGTACAAGAATAAATACAAACATTGTATTGTACTTTCCAGGTATAGTTAAAAACCACAGTATTTCACTTACGGGAAGTTACGGGTACAATACCAATGATTTAATTGGTGGAGTCAATGAACTCACTACCGACCTCGCTTTTGTCAGAGGTTTTGGAAATGTCCCTTATACCCAATTTATTCAGGGACTAGTTGTATATGCAATGCCCTTGTTTTATCCTGATTTTCATATCGGCCCGATCTTAAATTGCAAAAGGGTACGATCGGATATTTTTTACAATTATGGTGTAACTCAATATAATGGCAGTGGCAAAAATTACATTTCAACCGGCCTGGATTTGAATGCTGAATTCAATTTCTTCCGGTTACCAATTCCCTTTGAGATTGGAGTGCGTTATTCTTATCGCATTTCGGATAATAAAAATGCTTTTGATTTTCTATTTATGGGAATTGCTTTTTAATCACAAAAAATAAACCACACAATTTTTTTGAGGGCTTTTCCTCATAATATTTTCATTTTTAACCATTTATTTCCTGCTTCTTATCAATTTGCATCCCTATTTAGAATCATTCCATTTATTTCAAATGGCTTTACTGGTTACATTTGTCCCGCCTATAAATCTTGTATCAATATCTTATCATCAATGTCATTTTATGAATAAAGCAATTCTTATTATTCTCGATGGTTGGGGAGTTGGAAGTGAAGGTATAAGCAATGTAATAGCCCACTCCAACGTTCCCTATATGGGTAATTTGTTGAAAACTTACCCAAATTCACAATTGCTCACTAGTGGCGAAAATGTGGGTCTGCCTGAAGGTCAAATGGGTAATTCAGAGGTAGGCCATTTGAATATAGGCGCAGGCAGAGTCGTATATCAGGATTTTGTTCGGATTAATAAGACAATCAAAGAGGGGACAATTGCAACCAATAACACCCTTATTGAGGCTTTTAATTATGCCAAAGAATTCAATAAAGCAGTCCATTTTATAGGTCTCATTGGAACGGGTGGAGTTCACTCGATGAGCGACCATCTTTATAAATTCTGTGATCTTACCATGGATTACGATTTAAAAGATGTATTTATTCATGCTCTTACCGATGGTCGCGATACTGATCCAAAAAGCGGTCTGGGATTTATGTCTGAATTAGTGGATCATCTTAAAAAATCAAATGGTAAAATTGCTTCCCTGATAGGTCGTTATTATACAATGGACAGGGATAAGCGATGGGAAAGAGTACGTGAAGGTTATAACCTGATGGTCTCAGGTAAGGGCAAACCTTACAAAGATGTTTTATTAGCTATAACGGATTCTTATGCCGAGGGAATTACAGATGAATTCATTAAACCGGTAGTAATTACGGATGAAAGTGGAGATCCAATAGGAACAATAAAAGAAGGAGATGTTGTACTCTGCTTCAATTTTCGCACAGACCGGCTCAGGCAAATAACAACTGTACTTACACAGAAAGATATGCCAGAGTTTGGAATGCATACTATTCCTCTGCAATACAATACACTTACAACATATGATGAAAATTTTAAGGGTGTAAAAGTGATTTTTGATAAACAAAACGTCGACAAAACCCTTGGTGAAATAGTCTCACAAAATGGATTCAAACAAATTCGTATTGCTGAAACTGAAAAATATGCTCATGTAACATTTTTCTTCAATGGAGGTCGGGAGTTGGAATTTGAAGACGAAGAGCGCATACTAATCTCCTCTCCTAAAGTGCCTACCTATGATCTTCAGCCTGAAATGAGCGCCCCTGAAGTAGCAGATGCAATTGTTTTCGAATTAAATAAAGGAATTGTTGATTTTGTGTGCCTGAATTTCGCAAATTGCGATATGGTAGGTCACACCGGTATATATGAAGCTATCGTAAAAGCCGTTGAGGTTGTCGACCATTGTGTGGGAAAAGTTGTTGAAGCTGCCAAAGCCAATAATTATACTGTAATGATTATTGCAGATCATGGTAATGCGGATTATGCAGTTAATGATGATGGTTCGCCCAACACAGCTCATTCACTTAACCCGGTTCCATGTATACTTGTCAGCGAAAGGTATAAGAAAATTGATGGAGGAATTCTTGCCGATGTGGCACCAACATTGTTAAAAATAATGGAATTGCCGATCCCTTCCGAGATGACGGGAAAAGTCCTAGTTTAATCAAAATTAATTTTTTTGATTTTACCTATAATAATTTTAAAAAAGCCGGAATAAATATTCCGGCTTTTCTGGTATTTGTCGATTTATTCGTGAAACTCAAATTTCAAAAACATAGTGCATTGAAATTTGTAAGTTGAACGAACTACTTCATGACCGAAGGGAATAATCCCGATAGCGAAGCGTAGCGGGATAAATGAGTTTAATACTCCGCTGCATACATCGATAAAACGAATATTCCTATTTGATTCCTCAGTAGCTTTGTTATGAGATAATTCATTGTTTAATAAATTTCTTCAGATATACTTTGTCTGAACCTTCGATCTTAATCAGATAAAGACCTTGTTTTAAAGATCCGACTGGTATAGTAAGTTCTTTAACCCCCGATTCATATAAATTGCTAATCCAATTCCTTCCTGATACATCATAGATAGTAATTCTGCTAATATCATTCAAAGAAACTATATTTAATAGTTCCTGTGCAGGATTTGGATAAACACTCAGATAATCGTCAGCAGTGAGATCTTCTGGTTCTGCTGATTTTAAACTGGAACAATTCCCGACCACAAAATTGTTCCTGTTGGCCGATGTATTCTTTTCTCCTCCTTCTGGAACTGTATAAGTATAATAGTAATAAATTGTAGTCCCAGCAGCAGCGGTAATTCTATATGCAGTATTCGGTGTTACACCATATCCGGGATACGTACCTGTAGCAGTTGTGCCATAGTACAATATACACGTTGGTGAACCAACTCCTGTTCTGGCAGGTATAAAAGTAATCGTCGGATTACTGGCATCATTTGATACGGTTGATGAATAGTCTCCTGTTGCAGCCAGTTTTGTGCACGAACCACCGGAAGATGAACTGCCTGATGCAATACTCCACCAGTTAATATTCCAACCGCCAGCTGTCGCTGTCAATCTTAATGTTTGTGCACCGGCAATCAGATTAATTGTGCTGCTAACTGTTGTCCATGTTTGCCAACCTGCTGTATTAGGTATTGTAGTTGTAGTCAAATTGGTTCCACTTCGGCTAATTGTTACCTGACCTCCTGTATTTGGACTGGCAACCCTATAGCTAATTGTATAAGTACCAGCAGATGGAGCATTAATAATATATTCCATCCAATCGGTTGCATCAATGTAACCTACATCCTGTCCACCTCCTGCATCAGTAGTAGTTTCTTTCTGAACACCACTCATGGCAGTGTAATTCTCTGCTTGTATCGTTCCCGGAACTACAACGCCTCCGCTCGAGGATGAACTACTGCTTGAACTGCTGCTCGAGCTACTGCTTGATGAAGAACTTCCTCCTGCCGCACTCCACCAGTTAATATTCCATCCAGCAGTACCTGCTGTTAATCGAATGGTTTGGACTCCGGCAACTAAGTTCGCTGTTGCGCTTACTGTGGTCCAGGTCTGATACCCTCCAGTGTTTGGAAGTGCAGTTGTTGCCAGGGTTGTTCCACTGCGGCTCATTGTCACTGATGCTGCAGCAACACTGGCTATCCGGTAATTAATCGTGTAGTTACCTGCCGAAGGCGCATTAATAGAATATTCCATCCAATCACCAGCGTCAATCCATCCAACATTCAGTCCACCGCCTGCATCAGCAGTTGTTTCTGTTTGAATACCACTCATAGCAGTATAATTTTCGGCTTGTACGGTGCCTGGTAAAGTAACTGTACCACCGGATGATGAACTGCTTGATGAAGAACTGCTTGACGAAGAGCTGCTTGATGAGGAACTGCCTGATGTAACACCATATCCGATAGCGATAATTAAATATTTAGGACCGTTGTGTGATGCATAGGCGGCATATCCTCCAACATCATCATAGGGAAAACCATAAGCTAAACCTCCACGGCCGTGAGTGTGCCAGAATTTGGCATAATAATGCGCCGGCGCGGCAGTATAGAAAGTACTGGAGCTCGCCCATAGAGCTGTATTCTTCAATGTACCATTGGTATTGAAGGTTCCGGCAGCAGCTCCAACATGCCTGAAGATGGCAGCGGAAAGATCGGGATATGAGCCCAGCCCACTACCGTTTGGACCCGGCTTAGCAATTGTAATTCCATTATTAGCCCAAATCGTATTCACATAAGAATCATAATATGTCGCATATGCTCCACCCGCATTGAAACCCGCGGCGCCGGGTTCGAGGATTCGATAAGGAGCCTGTAAAGTTGCGCAACCTTGAAATTCTGCAGGACATGAAGATATGAAATTACTGAATATCGTAGTCCTTGCGGTATTAAAAAGCCAGTCGTCATCACCAAGCTCCACTGTATAGCCGTCATTGCAAACAAGTTTAAGAGCTATAGGTAAACCCCAGGCATCAACCCGTGTAGTGTTTCCATTCCAGGTTGTACTGGAAATAGTATGTTCAATGAAATCATAATAAAGACTGGTTGGCGAACCAACATAAAAGTAAACCCTTCCTGCTGAATTGGCTGGCATATCATAGGTTGACTGTTCAGCGATGGAATGTGTTATTCCATTGAAACTCCAGTATACCTGGGCATCGGTGTACGCCCCATTGGTCCTGTTCAAAAATTTATAAGTCATCACTTGAGTCGCAACAGGAATAGTGGACTCGACTCCCCAGTCCATTGCCAATCCTTTTATCAGGAAAGCAAAAATCAAACACGTTGTTAAACAAATTTTTTTCATAGTTTAAAAAATTTAGGTTAGTTAATTAAAGACAGAATCTCAAGAACTACAAATGAACCATCATGCGGTGACTATATTACGTTTCATATGTATTTATAAAATCTGAAGATTATTGGCATTTCAATTCTAACAATAACCTTATAAGATAAATGATTTAAGGATATCCAAACATAAAATACAATGCCCTAAAGCCGGAAAAAATATTCCGGCTTTTCAGGCATTTATCAATTTATTGTTTAATAAATTTCTTCAAATATACTTTGTCTGACCCTTCAATCTTAATCAGATAAAGACCTTGTTTTAAAGATCCTACTGGAATAGTAAGTTCTTTAATTCCAGATTCATATAAATTGCTAATCCAATTCCTTCCTGATATATCATAGATTGTTATTCTGCTGATATCATTCAAAGAAACTATATTTAATAGTTCCTGTGCAGGATTTGGATAAACACTCAGATAATCGTCAGCAGTGAGATCTTCTGGTTCTGCCGATTTTAAACTGGAACAATTCCCGACCACAAAATTGTTCCTGTTGGCCGATGTATTCTTTTCTCCACCTTCAGGAACTGTATAAGTATAATAGTAATAAATTGTAGTCCCAGCAGCAGCAGTAATTCTATATGCAGTATTAGGAGTTACAGCATAACCTGCGTAAGTACCAGTGGCAGTTGTGCCATAGTACAATATGCATGTTGGCGATCCGACTCCTGTTCTGGCAGGTATAAAGGTAATCGTCGGATTGCTGGCATCATTGGATACAGTTGACGAATAGTCGCCAGTTGCAGCCAGTTTAGTACATGAACTGCCTGTTGCAATACTCAACCAGTTTATATTCCAACCGCCTGCTGTCGCTGTTAACCGTAAAGTTTGCGTTCCGGCAATCAAATTTACAGTAGAACTGACCGTTGTCCATGTTTGCCATCCTGCAGTATTAGGTATTGTTGTAGTTGTCAGATTTGTTCCGCTTCGGCTTATTGTCACCTGTCCTCCGGTATTCGGACTTGCTACCCTGTAATTGATTGTATAAGTACCTGCTGATGGTGCATTAACAGAATACTCCATCCAGTCGGTTGCATCAATGTAACCTACATCCTGTCCTCCTCCTGTATCAGTAGTTGTCTCTTTCTGGACACCACTCATGGCAGTATAATTTTCTGCTTGTATTGTACCAGGAACAACCACTCCTCCACCTGAGGATGAACTACTACTGCTTGATGAAGAACTACTGCTTGAACTGCTGCTCGAGCTGCTGCTTGAAGATGAACTCCCTGATGCAACACTCCACCAATTTATATTCCAGCCTCCTGTTGGAGCCGTCAGACGTATAGTTTGTATTCCGGCAACCAGGTTTGCTGTGGTACTTACCGTTGTCCATGTTTGCCAGTTACCTGTATTAGGGATTGTCGTGGTTGCCAAATTGCTTCCACTGCGACTAAGCGTTACTTGTCCTCCGGTATTCGGACTTGCCACCCTGTAATTTATAGTATAAGTACCAGCAGAGGGAGCATTAATAGAATATTCCATCCAATCCGTTGCATCTATATAGCCAACATCTAGTCCTGCGCCCGCATCTGTAGTTGTTTCTGTCTGCACTCCGCTCATAGCTGAGTAAGCTTCAGCCTGGATAGTACCAGGCACTACTACGCTACCACCCGATGATGAGCTACTCGAAGAAGAACTACTACTCGAGCTGCTACTGGAAGATGAGGAACTACTGCTTGAACTGCTGGATGAACCACCACCCTCCCAATATATATCATCTAGTGCCATCTGGAACGTGGAAGTTGGGAGCACGCCATCTGAATTTACAATGGCAAACATATACCCCATACTTTGAAAAGCAAGAACACCGGCAAAAGCGCTTATGGGAATAGTTGCCTGCCCCCAATTTCCATCACGAACTAAGCCATAAGTTGTAGTGTTGGCAGGGAAATTGACATATGCCCCGTTGGTATAATTATCGGTCATTCCTACCTTGAAAGCTACATTGGCAGGAATTTTAATTCTGAATTTCAGATTCCCACCGGTAAAATTGCTCATGTTCCGAGGCTGTCTTGATAATATTCCTCCTCCGAACCATGTATTTGCTGCGGTTGCTGCCCAGGCAATAACATTAGTTCCCTCATAAGACGGCGTTGTGCCTGCACTAAAATTATTCCATGCATAAATATCCGAGCTGGTTCCGGCAACTAATTTATTGGAAGTAGCTGTATTGTCTGTAAATACGCCAAATGTTCCTGTTTCTTTTGGCAAAGGAGTCCCGATTGTCACTTCTCCCTGATTATTCCATTTCGAGACCTTTATATAATCAATGTACATCTTAGCTGGCATAGGTGCTGTAACCAGTGCATTGCTTGTGGCATCTGTAAAAGTTCCACCTATAGCCAAATTCAGAACCAGATAAAATGGACTATTAAATTCATCAGATTCGGCTGTAATTGAAAAAGGAGATGTATATAAATCAATTTCGTTTGCACCATCAACAACAGTGTATCTTATGGCCGTAGATGACCAGTACATGCGATAAATTAAAAACCTATCATTCATTGCAGTGGCTGGTACATATGGACTATCGTAGGTCACATCCCATGCAGTACTTGCTGCACCACTGGGATTCGTAGCTGATACTGCTGCAGCTGAATAAAAAATGAGATTTGAACCCATGAAATTATTGACCGAAGAATTCGGATAACCCTGTCTGGTACGTTCAGCAAGATTGTGTCCCATTTCCAACAAATCCATTTCACCACATCCGGGCCATCCTGCTGTACTCGTTCCCAATAGCCATGCAGCAGGCCAAAGTCCGGTTTGTAAATTAGGTACACGTATTCTCATTTCTATCAATCCATATTTAATAGAAAGTTTACCATAACTGGTCACCTTCCCCGATGTAAAGGCCCTGGTTCCCATAGCCTGGGATTGCGCCTGTATGATCATTGCATTGTTCCCTGATTCGCCCGGAACAGCCCCAATAGTTATATTCGGAGTGTTATAGTACTCCAACTCCTGATTTCCCCAACCGGCACCGGCTGGTGTTCCTGTTCCATCTCCTACAATTATGTTCCAGATTGAGGTATTTAACGAATTGAAATCTTCTTGCCAGAGCACTGCTCCAACCTGGGCATTCACATAGGCATATGTCATAAGAAGACATAATGACGCCACAATTAGTTTTTTAAATTCATGTTTTACCATAATTAGTTGTTTTAGAAAAGGGTTAAGAAATAATTAATATATGGGTGATAGGTAAGTTCTATATGATTAGATTATTTTAAATTATTTCCTGATTATGTGATTTAAAAATCCCGCACAATATAGTCTCTACTGTGTTACATTAAAAAAATTTATATATAACAACCTTACAACAGTCTTATAACAAGCATATAACAAATTAGAATAACAGGCTGTATGTCTTTCTGTTATAAAATAAATTGAGCCTTTTATATGAATTTTCGGTATGTGTTGATTTTGTTTTAAAACCCCCAAATTATACCTAACGGTTTAAATATCTATCGGATAAGATAGTTTCAAGTTTACGAAAAGCATTATTTAATTATGGTATCCCTTCGCCGTTATCTTAACGTTCTCATTGCATTCAAAATATTTATTCAGACTTTTCCTGTCTTTTTATCTTTAAGATTATTATTCAATTCAGAAATTGTTGCGTTTTTTTTCCTGATCATTGGAAATGAAAAAATTATTCCAACTAGACCACCTATAAAGAAAATTGAAATAAATAACAGGGATATCGGACATTTTACTGTCCAGTAAAAAAGATTAATATGAATTTTTGCAGTGTTTTGCAATGCAAAGATTATACTGATTATTGCAATTATAAGAACCAGAATTATATTTCGAGGCATAAAATCCCGGTTTAATATTGGATTAGACTTGTTACTTCAAAACCCTTTAATGCATCCCTGCCGTGAAGAAAATCCAACTCACATATAAAGCTTAGATAAATTTTTTGGAGACTGAAATTTTTTAAAAGATCGATAGAAGCAAGGGCTGTTCCACCAGTAGCCAGCAAATCGTCATGTAAAAGTACGATATCGTTCTCAATTAAAGAATCCTTGTGTATTTCAAGAGTATCGGTACCATATTCCAGAGCATACTTTTTTGAATAACTGGGAGCAGGAAGTTTCCCTGGTTTGCGAATGGGGACAAAACCCGCTCCGATCTTTAACGCAATCGCACCTCCTAAAATAAATCCCCTGGATTCAATACATACAACTTTTGTTATTCCTTTATTTTGATACATTTCTGTAAAAGCTTCAATCAAATAAGAAAAATATTCCGGATTTTTAAGAACAGTTGTAATATCCTTAAATTGGATCCCGGGTTTTGGAAAATCAGAAACATTCCTGATATTTTCTTTTATGATATCCAGATTGATTCTTTGCGTCATTGCAGTTAGTTTATTTTGAATAAAACTAGTTCATTTTGCCGGCTTAACAAAATAAACTCTGGCAGCTTCATCTAAAATGTCGATTTAACTGTACCACCGTCAATGGTATAAACCTGTCCGGTAATATAATCTGATAACGGAGAAAGCAACCAGACCGCCAGAGAGGCAAAATGATCTACATCACCCATGCGTTTCATGGGTATTGCATTTTGTATTAAACTCCTGGCTTCTTTTTTTGAAATTTTTAAGTTTTCTGCCTTTTTAACAACCAATCTTTCCGCCGCAGGAGTGTTATGATAGCCGGGGGCAAGAACATTGAAAGTAATCCCTTTATCCGGTATTTCCTGAGCTACGGTTTTTACAAACCCAACAACAGAGAGTCTTAAAGAAGTACTCAACACCAGATTTTCCAGGGGTTGCTTTACTGCAGAACTCTCTATGTAAAGAAACCTTCCGTATGCTTGTTTGAGGAATATTGGCAGAAAGGCTTTGGTAATTTCAATCTTCCACCGCACGAGTTGTCTGTATGCTTCATCCCAATCTTCCATAGAAGTTTCAACAAAGGTTTTTGCCGGCGGACCTGAAGCATTTACCAATATACCGGATATTGCATTACCCTTTGTAAGATCCGTCAGTTTCTTAATGGTTGCGCTTTGTGTAATATCACCAATAAGAATTTCCATTTGCAGCTTATAGGCATCCTGAAATTCTTTCAGTTTTTCTTCATTTCTGGCAACTGCAATAACATGTGCGCCTTCCTGCATGAGTTGTTTTGCTATAGCCTGCCCAAAGCCGCTTGTAGCTCCACAAACAATGAATTTTTTTTCTTTTATATCAAGATCCATAATTTTTAAAAGTTAGAATGCTAATTTACAAAAGAGGGTGCCTCAAAGCTCTGAGATACCCTCTTTTGTTATAACAATTTTATAATAATTATTCCTGTTAATACAAAAATTAATTTGCGATGATCAGGCCTTGATTTGTCGGTGTATATTGCGTGAATGTCTTCTAAGCTGCATTTTACCAACATGTACAATATAATACATAACGGGTATAAATACGAGCGTCAGGAAGGTAGCGAATGAAAGACCAAAGATAATTGTCCATCCCAAAGACTTAAAGAATAAGCTACTGTCACTGCCCAGGTGAATATGGGGTTGAAAGTGCGTAAATAATCCGACAAAGTCTATATTTAAACCTATACACAAAGGAACAAGTCCCAAAATAGTAGCTGTTGCTGTGAGCAAAACAGGCGTAATACGGGTTTTTCCACCCTGGATAATAGCTTCACGTGTTTTCATCCCTCTTTCAATAAGAACATCTGTAAATTCTACAAGCAATATTCCATTCCTTACAACAATACCTGCAAGGGCTACAATCCCCATTCCGTTCATAACTATCGAAAATGGCATATGGAAAATGGCAAGGCCCAATAAAACACCAATAATACTGAATACGATTTCGGTTAAAATAATGATCGGCTTACTGATTGAATTAAATTGAGTAATAAGAATGAAAAATACCAACATGATAGCGAATAGTGCTGCTTTTCCAAGAAACGCACCAGTTTCTTTCTGATCCTCGGTCTCACCTGTCAGTCTGACATCAATACCATCCGGTTTTTCAAATGTATTGACCACTTTTTGAATGGCAATATTTATTTCTGTAGATGAATAACCTGCGGCAAGTGTCGAAACTAGGTTAATGATCCTCTTGGAATTAATGCGGTCAATTCCCCCATAAGAACTCACGTAGTTGATGCTTGCAACTGAGGAAAGCGGTATCTGACGCAACAAGCCGGTATTCATATCTCGATAAGTGATCTTTAGATTTATCAATCGATCAATATTGTCTCTCTGATAATCATTATACCTGAGTTGAATAGGATACTGATCTTCGCCTTCCCGGTATTTTGAAACCTCAGTACCTGTAATAGCTGTTCGTAACTCTCCACCTATCTGTCCTGTACTAATTCCTTCACGGTTTGCACGGTCACGATCAATAGTAATAACAAGTTCCGGCTTATTGTTATCAAATGTCGATTTCATCTTATCGAGACCCGGAATTTGAGTTGAGTCAATTTTCTTCATCAATTGTTCTGAAGTTGCGTTCATCTGATCCAGGTCTTCTCCGCTGATTTCTATGTTAACAGGGGCCCCGGTTGGTGGTCCCATCGCCTGTTTTTCAACCGATATTTCAGCACCTGCAATATTCTTCAATGTATCCCGAAATGTATCGAGATATTTATTGGTTGATTTTCCATGACGTTTGGCAAATTCAACAAAACTTACGGAAACTTTGGCTTTATTTGAAACCGTTCCCATGTCAAAACGATTACTCGAGGCATTGAGGGCCACATTTGTAATAACACTTTCAACAATGTCGGTATCTTTTTCCAGTTTTTTCATGATACGCTTCTCGGATATTCTGGCAATCGAATCAGTATATTTTACATCGGTTCCTACCGGGAATTTAAGGTATGCACTGATAACATTGGGCTCATTGTCAGGAAAGAAAACCACTTTTGGTTTTGACATACTATAAAAAACTATACTTAAGATCAATACTCCCACAAGCGACCATAAAAGTCTTACCGGTCGACGACCCTTCAGTACCCAACGCAGGGTTTTTTCATACTCGTTTAAAATTCCCGGAATTATGGTATGCTGAAACTTCAGCAAGACCTTAAATCCATAGAAATTATGCAGAACATATGAAACTGCAACAAAAAGTGTCAGATTGCCCATAAAGGTCCATTTAAACAAATGAAATAATAGACCAAGCGCGACAATAATAGCACCGTTTCTGTAAATTTTGTTGGCTGGCAATTGATCTGACTCATCCGTATGTTTCATAAATGATACAGCGAAAACCGGATTTATTATATATGCAACAACCAATGATGCAAATAAAGCGATGATGATGGTAATTGGAATATAAAACATAAAATCACCAACGATACCAGGCCAGAAACACAAAGGGAAAAAAGGTGCCAGGGTTGTAAGGGTTCCTGATAGAATAGGCACAAAGACTTCTCCGGCAGCAGCCTTGGAAGCCGTAACAATATCCAGGTTGTCTTTCTTAAAAATGCGATGCGTATTTTCAATAACCACAATGGCATCATCAACAATAATCCCTAGTGCAAAAATGAAAGCAAACATCACCAGCATATTCATGGTAAAGCCGATAAATGGCAAAAATATAAGACTAAGTGCCATCGCAAGCGGAATAGACAATCCGACGAAGAAGGCATTGGTCACACCCATGAAGAACATAAGCACCAGGAAAACCAGTATAAAACCAAATACTATGGTATTGTCCAGATCGAAAAGAAGCGTCCTTGTGAAATGCGATTGGTCACTGGTAACGACAACAGATAAATCACTTGGGAATTTCGTTTTTTTAAGATTATCAACAATCTTTTTGATCTTATCGGATGCTTCCAAAAGATTTTCACCACTTTTCTTAATAACATTTACTGTGATTACATTCTTGCCTGCCAGACGCGCAAAACTCTCCCGTTTTTTATAACTGTCTTTTACTTCGGCAATATCTTTTAACCGGATAATGGCACCGCTTGAAGAAACAAATGATATATTTTTTATTGTTTCAATATCTTTGAATTCACCTGCAACCCTTACACTGCGTGTCAATCCTTGCATATCAATATTTCCTCCGGATACGGTTACATTTTCATAACTGATAGCATTTTGTATTTCGCGAAATGTAACACTGGCTGCCTGCATTTTATACATATCTACATCGATCTGTATTTCCCGGTCGAGAGCTCCAACAATTTCAACCCTGGTAATTTCAGGCAAAGCTTCAATCTGATCCTTCAGCAAATCGGCATACGTCTTGATTTTTTCCAATGAATAATCCCCCGATAAATTGATGTTTTGTATGGGGAAATCGGAAAAATTTATTTCATTGACAGTAGATTCGTTTGGTAAATCACTCGGTAAGTCTCCTTTGGTTTTATCCCTGGCATCTTTAACCCTCTGTTTAGCTTCGGAAATTTCGATTCCCGGTTGGAATTCAACCGATATCAGAGAAAAATCCTGGATAGATTTGCTGGTTATTTTTTTTACATCTTTTACCGATTTTAAATTCTTTTCAAACGGACGTGTTATCAGGTTTTCAATATCGGATGGGGAACTTCCGGGATATAAAGTACTCACTAAAACTGTAGGAATAATTATTTCAGGGATCTGTTCTTTTGGTATGCTGTTATAACTCATCAGACCAAAAATCACAAGAATAAAAACAAGTACATAAATACTCGTTTTATTGTCAATAGACCAGCTGGTCGGCTTAAATTCTTTATATTTTATTTCCATAAATTACTTTATTAACTGCAACTTTATCAAAATTTACAACCTGATGAATTGTCCCTCTTCAACATCAAGGTACCCGAGTGTAATCACATTATCACTTACTTTCAGACCGGAAGTAATTTCCGCAATTCCATTGTAGATTTGACCTGTTGTTACAGTTCGTTTGGACGCTTTATACTGAGTCCCCGATTTTTCTGCAACATAAACAAAATTTCCCTTTTGGTCTTTCTGAACATAGTTCACAGGAAGCATTATTGCATTTTCATTTCGATAATCATTTATTTTTATGATGGCTACCATATTTGCCTTCATACTGGCATCCGATTCCTTCAATAACGCTTCAACACGGAAGGTCCGGTTAACCTGATTTATAAAATTACTGGCAAAAGTTACTTCCGCATTATATTCCTTTTTTATATCGGGCAAACTAACAATGATTTTATCTCCTACTTTAATTTTTGAGGAATATGCTTCTGCTACGTCTGTTACTGCTTTTAACTGACTGAAACTGACAACCCTGAATACCGGCAATTGCGGAGAAGCTGTTTGTCCCAATTTTATCTGAGCTTCTTCAATGGTTCCGTTAATTGGCGATTTAATATGCATCATCGCCATTTGACTTTTAGCTGCAGCGAGCTGGGCTTCCAAACCTTCCTTGGCATTCTTTGCCTGTAAATATTGCACTTCCGATCCGATCTTCTGATCCCACAATGCCTGGGTTTTATTAAACATGGTAGTTGTTAATTCCAGACTTGATTCAAGTCCCTTAATCTGTTCTCTGATAGCAGCGTCATCCAGACGAGCCAATTCCTGTCCTTTTACAACTTTCTGACCAACCTTTCCATAAACTTCCTGAACAACACCCATTGCTTCAGGGTAAACCGCTACATTGTTATCACCATCGAGGGATCCCTGTACTTCAATATAATGCAAAAACGGTTGCAGTTTTACCGGTTCGACTGCGACTAATTTTGAATTCATATCGGGCGCAGCCGGATCATTTGGAAGAGATAACTTTTTTTCAAGGTCGGTGATCTGTTGTTCGATCTTGGCCTTTTCAACTTTTTTCTGATCAATTTCTTTTTTAATAGCATCATTACCCTTCGGACTTCCACAGGCTATAATTAATAAAAGGGGCAAATATTTCAATGTTCTTTTCATGATTATTGTGTATTATAATGTTTTATTTTTTTTACAATTTATTATATGCTTTGTCAAGAGCTGTTTTTGCATTAAGTAATTCTTGAACTGCTAATGCATAAGACATTTGCGCCTGTAAAAATTGACTATTAATCAGGGATAAATTTAGACTTGAGACAGTCCCTTCCTTAAACTTTATAGAGGTTTTGTCATAGACTTTTTTTGACAGCTCAAAATTTTCCTTTTCATTTTGATATTTTTCTAGAGCCGAACGATAATCATAGAGCGTTTGCTGTGCTACCATATTTAACCTGTTTGCCTCTTGTTCGCGCATATTTTGAACCTTTTCATATTCTATTCGTGCTGCACCGACAGTGACCATCCGACTGCCACTTGAAAATATCGGAACATTAATGCTGATACCAATTAAGTTATTAATAGTAAAATCCAGAAAAGCTTTATTTGTCTTATCCTGATATTGATAAAATCCGGCAATTGTAGGAAGAAATGTCGTTTCCTCTCTCTTCAATAGTAACTTCATAGATTTTTCTCTATTCCCAAGTATTTGATAATCTATATTTTCGTCCAGTATAAACTTGTACTCCGAATCATTAATAATATTTATATTGATCAAATTATCCAAGCTATCTGTTAGTTCCAGCGATTGATCATTTGTCATTCCCAATTGATATTTTAACATTTTATTAAGTACTTCTTCTTGACGATCCAAAGTCGTAAGACTATTTTCGGTTCGTTTGACCAACAACCGGATCTGGTCCACATCAATATCTTCGATAAAACCAGATTTAAACGTTTTTTCCTGTTGATCTAAATTATCTTTCAAATTGTTTAATGTCTGTTCAAGTATTATCTTGTTTTTTTCCAATATCAGACAGCCATAATAGTTATCAGCAATTGATTTTCTAAGCTCAATTTCTGTTTTTTCATTTGCTTGTTCAGAGATTAATTTATAAACTTTTGAAGCCTGCAATCCAACAATATATTCTCCGCTAAAGATTAATTGTGAGACGGTAAAACCGTATGTTAAAGAAGATCGCGCGGCTATTGGTGAGCCTCCTCCTCCTTTTGGTACTGAATCAGGATTTAATACTCCATTATTTATTAAATCGTTAAAGATGGGTGCTAGGCCTTGTCCAATGAGGGCACCAAAATCAACGTTAGGAATATAACCCGGTATGTATGTATAACTGGCGGAAGCCTTTACCTGTGGTAATCCAATTGCTGTAGTCTGCCAAACGATCTTTTTTGCTTCCTCAATATCCAGCTTTGCATTTTTACTCACATAAAAATTACTTATGCCATAATTCTGTGCATCAACCAGTGAGAAACGCATAACCGAATCGCCCTGCGCAAATAAAATATAGCCTGGCATCGCAAGAACCAGGAAAAAAATTACCGATCGAAATCCCTTCATTGTTTTATTGTTATTTAGATGTTTCAATACTTATATAGCTGTTAACCAAAACTTTTATTTTATACTTTTTCAATGCCCGTTTACAAAAATCAAGCCACTGCTTAAAAATTTTACAAAAGTAGACAAAAACACACTCGATTTAAGAACAAATTAAAAAGGAATATTCCTTTCCATAATATACCTAATTAAAAATGTCGCACAAAAATAACTGAGCGTGACCTTCCATTGAACAAGAAATCGGTGAAATTGGTTGTTTAATCGGTGAATTATAGATTTTAAAATATCAATAAAGCATGATGTAAATCACCGTAGTCTACTAATCAATATCATATATTCCTAAATACTTTATTATCTCCAATGGTTCTATATTTAACTCAATGTAAACGTTTCGCTATGAGAATATATACAATTGAGGGAGAGGCACATTCACCGAATATATTATTAGATGAATCAAGAAGTTTAATTGAAATCTCAGGCAACTCAACATTAAAAGATGCAAACTGGTTTTACTCTAATGTTCTCAAATGGATCATCGCCTTTAATTCTGGCAATTCGAAGACCAGAATAATCAATATCAAATTGCAGCGTATTAACGATAGCTCTTTATTATGGCTCGAAACTATCATTAGAAAACTCATTAATGGTGGCCCGAATGCTGATTTTGAGATTAATTGGTACAATACTGAGAAAAACAAGAGCGTTTTGGCCAGAGCTCTTAAATTGCAAAATAATTCAGGTAAAAAGGTTAATCTAGTATAGAACCTGGATAATTAGACAAACACGTGGAAGAAAATCTAAACAGAAGTGTATGGGATTGTTTGTTACATCAAAAAATACAACCACCGATATTACGTATAATCCAATGGTTATACTGAAAGAGAGGTTAAAAAAGATAGAAGTTTCAGGTCGATCAAGAATGACAGATCCGGGATTGTTTTACGAAGACCTCCGTCAAAAACTGGAAGCTTATTTTCACAAATTCAGGAAGACTTTGATTCTGGACTTTAAATTCGAGTACTTAAGTTCCGGCTCATCAAAGTGGCTATACTATATTTTACAATCTCTTCAAACCCTTTCAGAAAAAGAAGGGCTCATTGAGATCAATTGGTATTATGAAGAAGATGATGATTTGATCCTTGAGGCTGGTGAAGTGTTTAAATCTTTGCTTAAAATCCCGTTCCATATTCATGAATACTAAAAAATGAATGTTTGTTATTGCTCGAACCTCTTATCTTTGTTTCATAAACGAAGATGTCAATGGATTTTAAAATTTTAGCAAAGAGATACTGGAAATCGACTGTTTGTGTGATAATTATTGCTTATCTTTTATTCACCCCGGCCAAGGATTTGCCAAAGATTTCTTTTTTGAATTTTAAGAATTCAGACAAATTAATTCATATTTTTCTCTTTTTGACCCTTGAATATTTTCTTCTTCTTGAAAGAAAGGATGCTTTTGATAAATTGAAATATAAGAGAATTATAATTGTATCCTGTTTTGCAATATTTTATGGAGGATTATCTGAAATTATTCAGTTAATATTTATAAAAAGTCGTACCGGAAGCTGGCTGGATTTTTTAGCCGATTGTATTGGAGTTGTTGCTGCCTATTCAGTATTTTCAGTAAACAAT
>Ga0182027_10003143_pt1 | contig 26382 bp, 24 predicted proteins | sample 712E1DmetaG_FD_121300 | JGI IMG/M metagenome (GOLD analysis project Ga0182027, IMG submission 121300) | Permafrost microbial communities from Stordalen Mire, Sweden - 712E1D metaG (Illumina Assembly) | ecosystem: Environmental > Terrestrial > Soil > Wetlands > Permafrost | place: Sweden...
ACTATAATTCAGAAGGGTCTCTGTCCTTTTAAAGAAACCCGAGGAGAAAATTTTGTCTGTCAGTTTCTCTGTTATTTCATCATGCGATAAATCCAATACGGCAACACCTGCATTTTTAATATCAGTGCTCACAGCATAACCAAAGATAAGAATCTGGGCTGCCGGTATTCCGAAAAGGATAAAAAGTGTGCGGTAATCCCTGAAAATATGCAGGAATTCTTTTTTTACAAAACCCAGGAATCGTTTCATGGTCTCGCTATTTTAATGAACACCTCCTCAACTGAAGCAGCATCATATTGTTTTTTTAAATTTTCAGGTGTATCCAGGGCTACAATTTTCCCTTCATTCATTATTGATATTCTGTCGCAATATTCTGCCTCATCCATATAATGTGTCGTAACGAAAACAGTTATCCCCCTTGAAGCAGTTTCATAAATTGTTTCCCAAAACTGTCTCCTTGTAATTGGATCTACGCCTCCCGTTGGTTCATCAAGGAATACGATTTTTGGTTCGTGTAATAATGCAACCGAAAAAGCCAGTTTTTGTCTGAGTCCGAGTGGAAGATCAGATATCATCCTGTTCTCATCTTTCTGAAAGTGAAGTTTTTCAAGAAGATTGACTAGCCTTTCTCCGATGAGGGGTTTGCTCATTCCATAAATTCCACCATATAAAACAATGTTTTCTTTTACTGTGAGATCTTCATACAGCGAGAATTTTTGACACATGTACCCAATATTCTTTTTTATTAGTTCTGACTGTCTGTAGGCGTCATATCCTGCAACATTAACCTCTCCCGATGTAGGTTTTGAAAGGCCTGAAAGAATACGTATGGTGGTGGTTTTTCCAGCGCCATTGGCACCAAGAAAACCGAAAATCTCACCTGCATAAACCTCAAAGCTAAGATTATCGTTAGCGACAAAGCTGCCAAACTTCTTTACCAGGTTCTTAACATATATCACCTTCTCATTCATCTGTTTGTATCCTTATGGTATTCTTTTATATTTTTAAAACCTTACAATGAATTTTGTGCTCTGTCTTGTACTCTGAGCCCTCTGCCCTGAGTCATTATGCCTTTATGCCATTTTCCATAAGTTCAAGAAACCTGTCTTCTATTCCCGCCTCGGCTTCCCGTATAACAGCATCTTTTATTCCTTCTCTGGAAAGGCAATCTGATACCGATTTTTCAGATGAATCATTCTTTAACGTCACATGCATCGAGTCGCCAAATGGATATACTGTCAATACCTCCTGATTTTTTCTTAGCATTTTTAAAAGCTTGTATTTTTCAGCTGATTTTACAGTAAATAGTTTTCTGCTGAAACCCGCCCTTATATTTTGGGGTGTATCAACAGAAAGTAATTTCCCGTCCTGTATCAGGGCCACCCTGTCGCATCTGATGGCTTCATCCATATATGGTGTTGAAACAACTATTGTTATATTATACCTGTGCAATTTGCCGAGCATGTCCCAGAATTCAGATCTGGAAACAGCATCAACGCCTGTCGTAGGTTCATCGAGAATAAGAAGCCTGGGTTTATGAATCAGGGCACATGACAGAGCAAGTTTTTGTTTCATTCCCCCTGAAAGCTCTCCTGCAAGCCGCTTTTTAAAGGGTTCTATGTGAGAGTAGATATCAGAAATAAGTTCGTAGTTTTCTTCGACATTGGTTCCGAATACCGTGGCATAGAAATTAAGATTTTCTTCGACTGAAAGATCCTGGTAAAGGCTGAATCTTCCGGGCATATATCCTATGTTTTTCCTGAGTTCTTTATAATCAGATACGCTATCCATTCCAAGGACTTTCATATTACCTTTATCGGGGACCAGAAGAGTGGTTATAATCCTGAACAGAGTAGTTTTTCCAGCTCCGTCGGGACCGATAAAGCCAAATATTTCAGATTCATTAACCGAAAAGGTTATGTCATCAAGCGCCTGAGTAGATCCAAACGATTTAGTTACGCCCGATGATTCAATCACTTTTTTCATCTGATTATTTTTTTTCAGCTGTAAAAAGCGCTTCTCCCGGCATCCCTGATTTAAGAGTGCCATCATTTATTACATCGATTTTGACTGCATAAACAAGTATGACCCTATCCTCTTTTGTCTGAATGATTTTAGGTGTGAACTCCGCTTTATCCGAGATGAAACTGATTGTTCCCGGGAAGGAGATGAATCCTTTCTCTCCTTTATCAATTCTTGCTGTGCATGAATGGCCGATTTTTATTTTTTCCAGGTCCGCCCCACTTACAAAAACTTTAAGTTTAATTATCGAAAGATCTGCTATTTTGACAAGAGGCTTGCCGGCTGCAGTTATCTCCCCGGCTTCCGCATATTTTTCTATGATGGTTCCTTTCAGAGGGCTCTTAACGTAGCATCTTTTTATCTGGTCATTAAGGGTGGCTTTTTTCGATTCATATACCGAAAGTTCTGCAGCCACTGTGGTTTTTTGGGTGTTATTTGCCGCAATCTGTTTTTGTATAACAGCAACCTGTCCGGTGAGATCGTCATATTGTTTTTGAGTGGTGGCATCATCTTTAAGCATTTTTCCAAATCTTGAAATATTAATATTTATATTTTCTATCTGCTGCTTAAGGATATCATTCTGGGCATTAATCGAAATTAAGGTAGTTTTGACACTGTTCATACCGGCGTCTATCTCATCTGCCTGGAGACGCAGAATGGTTGTGTCAACCACAGCAATTATTCCATTTTTTTCTATATGAGTTCCCTCTGTAGGATCAAACTGCAGGATCTTTCCGTTCGTTTCAGCGGAAATAATCACTTCTGTTGCTTCAAAATTCCCGAATGCATCGGCTTTGTCGGCTTTGTTTTTGCAACCGGCTAAAAGAACGGCGGCAATTATTATTAATGATCTGGTTTTCATGTTGTTATTATGTTTGTTTTTCATTGGTTTGTTTTCTTCTTTTGCCCCCTGCCCCCTTAAAGGGGGGTTGGGTGGTATGCCATCACATAGGGGCTATTCTATTTCTTTTCCGCTTATATTCAGATATTCAATCATCGCCATCGAAAGATTTATTTTATGGATCTCATTATTTATCAGAGCCTGACGTTCAGAATTAAGCTGGTTCAGGTATTCTGTTGCCGTTACAGTTCCGTTTTGATATTGCGATTTTGATGAAGCGGTAATCTTTTTCCTGAGAGCTATCAGTTCATTATCCCTGTCAATCAAGTCTTTAAGGCTTATTATTTCAGCATTTTTTGATACCAGGAGCCGATTTAGATTGTCAGTCAGGTCTTTTTTCCTGTTTTCGATTAAACTTTGTTGAAATGAAATTACTTGTTTTTCGTTTTTGGATTTGTTCCAGTCGAAAATGTTCCATTTGAGAGTGGCTCCTACAACATAATACGGAGCAAACTCATTTTTAAAGAAATTGCTGCCGGGAGGATTACCATATCCAAAAGTGGCAAATCCGAAAGCTTTTGGCATTCTGCTGCTTTCAATGACCTTCAATCCGGCTCCAAGCTGTCCCTTTCTCAGATCGAAGAGCTGTAACTCGGGACGCAGTAATTCATTAGATAATTCATCTTTAGGCGCAGGCACAATGAATATTGTTGTTGTGTCAATTTCAAGACCAGTAAGGTTCGATAATACTTTTATAAATGAGGTTTTTCTGATCTCATTTTCAGCAAGTTCCTGCTGAATATTTATCTTTTCCGATGTCAGTATATCAATATCAGATTTTATTATAACACCATTGTTTATTCCTGATTGCATGGAAGAAATTTGCTTTTCAATTATTTCAAGATAAGTATTTAAAAGCTCTTTCTGTCTGGCAAGCAGCAACAGGTTGAAATAGTAATTGTTAATCTCACCGCGGAGCTTATACATATCTGTCTCAGTCTGCTTCTGATTTACACTCAGGTCAGCTTTTTCAAGTTCTCTTGCTCCTTTTATTGCTCCGCCATCGTAAATAACCTGGTTAATATCAAGGGTGATTTTGTACTGTTCATGCGGGAGAGGCTTTATGGCATTCGCAATCCCTGGTATCGGTAATGATCCAAGTACCCCACTCAGATCAATAACAGATGAATTATAAACTAAACTGCCGTTCGCGTCAAGTGTCGGAAGCCATCCCCTGACCAGATTTTCATCTTTAAGTTTTGAAATATCTGAATAACCTGTTTTCTCACCTGCCAGAGCATTGGAAGTCATGGCATGGTCATAACAATCCTTCAGGGTAAGAATTCTCTGGGCTTGTAATCTATTAGGTCCCAGACTGATTGCTATCAGCAATATCAATACTATTTTTTTCATTTATGTTAATTTTATACTTTTTAACTCCAGGCACTTAAGGCGCTCCGGGCACTTCTCATTTGGTTATTGCTTTTATAACAAAATCGGCAGCGAAATTCTTTCTCAATTCTATGAATTTATCAAAATCGACTCCCATATTTTCAAAAATAACCTCAAGAATTCCTTTTGCAGCAAACGGGAAAACACTTAATGAAGCAATGGTAGTCATTATCTGCGGCAATGTTTCTTCTGTTATATTGTACTTATATAATTCATCTTTATGCTGTTCCAATATCTTGAGCCATAAGTTTTTAAATTCTATATTTTTAATAAGCTTCTGTATTCTTTGCGGATTATGATTTATTTCGTTCAGAATAAACCCGGGGAGTTTTGGATTTTGTTGCATGAAGCTGATATGCTCCTTAAAGAAGAATCTTATTTTTTCTTCCAGTGAAAGATTATTTTCAAATATTGGATTGAATTTCATGAACATTTTCTTTGCCAGTTTGGTAAAGACAGCCTCAAAAAGGTGATCTTTTGTCCTGAAATAATAATGAAGCAATGCTTTATTTATTCCTGCACGATCAGCAATACTCTGCATCCGGGCACCGGACAGGCCTTCCTCTTCAAAGACTATTGTTGCAGCTTCAAAGATTTTTTCCTCAGTCATTTTTTCATTCTCGCTCATATTTAACCTGTTGGTTTAACTAATAGGTTTAACCGAATGGTCAAAAGTATAGTATCTTTTTATTTTTACAAAATAATTTTTAAAATAATTGACATATCTTACAGCAAAATTTAGAGATTCGCATAATTGATTCATGGCATGCAATTAACAGATAACCCGAGAAATCGATTTTTTCTTATCCTTTTTACGGCAGTATTCTCTTCATTATTACCACTGAAAGCACAGGATCCACAGGGATGTTTCCTGATAGATTTTCATCCGAAAACTGCTGTAATTCCTCCTTACGAAGATCATAAACAGATGGATTTTTATCCTACTGTCACAATAACTGTCGACCATTCCGACACCATTGCTAAGGTTTCAAAATATATATATGGTAATAATGCAAATCCGTACATGACCCAGATGGTCACGGAACCTGATCTGTTGTCAAATGTCAGTAAGCTCTCACCAAATATTATCCGTTATCCGGGGGGAAACCTTAGCAGCGTCTTCTTTTGGAACTCACTTAATAACCAGCCTCCTTCTGATGCACCGGCCAAGATTGCAGATGCAGATGGAAACCTTGTTGATGCCGGATACTGGTATGGTAGAAATTCCGATAGCTGGACTCTCTCTCTCGACAACTATTACACCATGCTTTCCCAGACCAATAGCACAGGGATCATCACTGTCAACTATGGATATGCCAGATATGGCACAGGGCCGAAACCTGCAATTGCTGCAGCTCATTATGCCGCCGATTGGGTCAGGTACGATAACGGACGCACTAAATTCTGGGAGATTGGGAATGAGAGCGGCGGTCCATGGCAGGCAGGTTTCCGGATAAATATGGCTGCAAACCAGGATGGACAGCCGGAAATTATTTCGGGAGCTTTATATGGAGAGCACTTTAAAATTTTTGTTGATTCGATGAAAAAGGCTGCCGCGGAAACAGGACATATAATTTATATAGGTGCTCAGCTTCTACAGAACGATGCCTCAAGTTCATCTAATCTTCCCGACAGAACCTGGAACCAGGGCTTCTTCAACAGCGCCGGGAACAAAGCTGATTTTTTCATAGTCCATAGTTATTACACTCCATACAATGAAAATTCTACTCCTGCAGTGATCCTTAACAGCGGACAAACTGAAACTATCAATATGATGGAGTTTCTGAAATCGAATACTGCTGCTTACAATGTTGACATGAAGCCGCTGGCGCTTACTGAATGGAACATTTTTGCAATAGGATCTAAACAGGCGTGTTCTTATATAAATGGAATACATGCTGCTCTTGTGCTTGGGGAGTTGATTATGCAGCAGTATGGGCAGGCATCAAGGTGGGACCTGGCAAATGGTTATTCTAACGGGGATGATCAGGGTATTTTCAATAACCGCGACGAACCCGGCGTTCCAAACTGGAACCCGAGGCCTGCATTCTTTTATATGTATTACTTCCAGAAGTTTTTTGGTGATCACATGCTTAATTCAAGTGTTACCGGTGATCCTGACATAATCTGCTATGCATCATCTTTTAAGTCTGGGGAAATAGGGCTGGTTGTAATTAATAAAGGAACCAAAAATGAAATGGTCAGAATAAACCTTCAGGATTTTGGCTATGGGGAACGATACTATATGTATAGTCTTACCGGAGGGACTGATAATGGTGATTTTTCACAAAAGGTTTATGTTAATGATCATCAACCCGACAACATAACAGGAGGGCCCATAAACAATATAGATGAACTGAAAGCATGGTCCGACGTAATCTCCCAGCCGGTGACATTCTATTCCCCTGAATATTCCGTTCAATATGTACTTATTGACCATGGCTCTCATATTATTGATGATATTTCGAAGAATGAAGTTATTAAGCCAAAGATCTATCCAAACCCTGCAAAGGATATTATCACGATCACCTCAGCTTCTGATATTGATAAAGTTGAAATTATTTCACCTAATGGGGAAATTGTTAAAACTGTTACTTCACCTTCGGCTGATAACACTATTAAGACCAATCTGTCCTTGCCGTCGGGAATCTACCTCACCAGGGTATATAGTAAAGGACATATCTCAGTTGAAAAGCTGATTGTGATTAAATAGGATATCCAGGAGATTACATTTTTTTTAACCACAGAGCACACAAAGAAGGCACAAAGTGCACTAAGCTAAAACATTGTATTATCGCTCTTTGTGATCTTTCTGCAAAAGCCGCTCCTGCAGTCTGGCCACTGCGCTAAATTAGCTCCCGATAAATCGGGACAGGCTCCCCGGGCTATTTCTTAACGCTTGTACCCTTTGTGGTTAATTGATTTCCATTTTTTCAACAGACCTTTATTGATACTCAGATATTTGTGAACTTTAGTCCTTAATCTAAAACTACAAAAGATTGATCCTTAAAATATTTTTCAAAAAAAATTGCATTTATAAAATATAATATTATATATTTGCAATATACAACCAACTTATATATTATATTATGATACCAACAGACCTCATCAAAGGATCTATAAAGACAATCGTCCTTAAGCTTTTAAAAGAGGAAGGACCAATGCATGGTTACGCTATTACCCGAAAGGTGGAGGAACTTACTGAAGGGAAAATAAAACTTACTTATGGAGCATTGTATCCTATTCTTCATAAACTCGAAAAGGATGGTTCTCTCGTTACTGCTTCGGAAAATTTTAATAACAGAATAAGAATCTACTATGCTCTGACTCCTAAAGGTCATACTGTTGTAGCTGACAAAATAAAAGAACTTAACGAGTTCATTGAATCTCTGCAGCGCATTGTGGATACAAAACCGGGATTAAGCCATGCCTGAATTAAGTCTGCATCATATAGATCAGATCAGTCGCGATATCAGCAGACAGGAGATCACATTTTCGCATCTTCCCGAAGATCTGATCGATCATGTCTGCTGTGATGTAGAGAGTGAAATGCAGTCAGGATTAAATTTTGCAGAAGCTTATCACAGAGTTAAAAAAAAGATGGGATTGAGGAGATTAAAGGAGATTCAGGAAGAGACACTTTATGCAGTTGATACTAAGTACCGATTTATGAAAAACACAATGAAAATTTCCGGAGTTGCAGGCACTGTCTTGTTTGGCTTTGCAGCATTGTTCAAAATTCAGCACTGGCCTGGTGCCGGTCAAATGATGACCCTTGGAGCTCTGATCCTGGCATTTGTTTTCCTGCCTTCAGCCCTGAGTGTCCTTTGGAAAGAGACTCACAACAGGAAAAGAATTTTCCTGGTCATCACAGCTTTTTTTTCAGGGATGCTGTTTATTCTAGGGACTCTCTTTAAAATTCAACATTGGCCAATGGCTGGATCAATTTTAACCCTGGCTGCAATATCGGGTATTCTGTTTTTTATCCCGGCACTGGTTATAAGCAGATTGTCGGATCAGGAAAACAAGGCAAAACGTCCGGCTTACATGCTGGGTGCAGCCGGAATAGTACTCTTTGTTGCAGGTATGCTGTTTAAGATGCAGCACTGGCCCCTTGCAACCATGTTTATAATTATCGGGATAATACTTTTGTGCTATCTGGCATTCCCAATGTATACCTGGCTTACCTGGAAGGAGGAAAGTTATATTAGTCCAAAGTTCATTTTCCTGGTCACTGGATTTCTATTAATTGTAGTCCCCGGAGCCATGATAACCCTGAACCTGCAGCATTCATACCAGTCATATTACTATCCTAATAATGATCAGCAGAATGCATTATATGATTATTTATTCAGGAATAACAGTTCCCTGGTCAGCAAGTATCACGATTCCCTGAACTACGTTAAGATGGAACAGCTGCATTCAAAAACTGCCGGAGTTCTAACAATTATCAGCAATATCCAGGAAAAAATGATTCAGGAATCGGAAGGTCTACCCGGCAAGCCCGCTGTAAGTGCCGGTCAGATAAGTCAGACTTTAACCGGTCAGGAAATATTGTACAGAAAACTTTCAAGACCATTTGACACCGGAGCTGCGAAGGCTTTTCTTATGCCTGACTGCAGTACTCGTAATGAACTTAATTCTTCAATGGCAGAGTATGTTAACTACTTAACCAGGATGACTCCCTCAGAAGATATGTTGAAGTATAAAAAAATGCTTGATACAGAAATATTTCTGCCTGCAGGAAACACGGATAATGGTGAAATATCTTTAATGGCAGGCCTTCACACTCTTGAAATTATGAAAAACGGGCTGCTTACGGTTGAATCATGTGTATTAAATACAATTGCAAGACATTAATCATCTAAATACATAAGATCATGAAGCAAAAGATATATATTCTTGGAATTATTTCGGCCATTATCATTTCCACCGGAGTAATATTGAAAGTGGAACATTGGCCAACGGCACAAATTCTGATTACTGCCGGGACATTGATACTGGTCCTGATATTCTTTCCAGCTGCGTTGATAAATAATTATAAAGCTGAAGGCAATACTCAGAACAGGTTACTTTATATAGTAACATACATTACTTGTTTTGTTGTTTTCACGGGAATGCTTTTTAAAATTCAGCACTGGCCACATGCGGGTATAGGACTGCTTATTGCCCTTCCTTTTCCATATATTGTATTTCTTCCTGTTTTTCTGATTGTTACATCGAAGAACAAGAATTTCAATATTTACAATACGATCTTTGTCTTGCTTCTACTTGCTCTTAACTCAGTCTTTTCAGCTCTTCTGGCAATAAACGTTTCGAAAGAGGCCATTGCAGACAGTTATAATATTTCAAAGGACTATTGCAAGGTTAAGGCAGCCATGGTTAATCTTCCTTTGGCAGATGATAAATCGGCAGTTAATCTGAAAATTGATGAGATAATAAAGATCACGAATGACTACAGGGATCTGATACTAAAACATGAAGGAATGACCCGTGATCAATGGAAAACTAATCCCGAGAAATTAATCAGAGCCGAATCACCGAATATTGCTGCATCAGTATTGGCAGATAATGGTGAGATGCCTGCCGGAATAAAGCTTGAGAAGGCACTCACTGACCTTATTACCTTAATGAAACAAACCAAAGGATACGAAAAGGCAGCTAAGGTTCTGCCTGCAATAATCGGACTTGAAGAGGAGAAAGTGAATGATCCTCCAATGGCATTTACTTACAGAAACATACTCATCAATCTTTCCTGGGCTCTAATCTACCTTGATGGACTTGAAACAAATCTTTATATGATAAAAGCGTCAGCGCCTGTAGTCAATTAATGCCAGTTAATTGATCTGAAGAAATAGGGACATGTTAACTGCGTGTCCCTATTTTCATTTTGATACATATCTGAATTCGCACTATCTGTCGGTAAAATAGGTCAATACTTCTATTAAGTTTTTTCATGGTAATAGTCCACTATACTTTTATTCCATAATTGAAAAAGTTTTATGAGAAAATTGATTTTGATATTAAGCATAAGCCTGATTGTAATTGGTGAAGATATTTTCGCTCAACAAGACAGCATCTGGACTCTAGAAAAGTGCATTGAACATGCATTGAACAATAATATCCAGGTAAGGAAAAGTGAACTCTCAAACCAGCAGTACATGATTTATTCCGAACAGGCTAAAGCACAGCGTTTTCCTTCTGCATTTGCTTCGATCAATCAGAATTTTAACTGGTCAAAAAGCACTGCAACGGGAGAATCCGGATTAACCGGCAGCAATGGTTCAAACTATTCTGTTAATTCAGGAGTTACAATTTTCAATGCATCAAGGCTAACAACCCTGATTAAACAGGCCGATCTAAGCATTGATGGAGGCAAATATTCACTTGAGACTACAAAAGAATCGATCAGCCTAAGCATTCTCGATGCATATCTTCAGATATTATATGCTGAAGAGCAGGTGCATAATAGTGAGAAACAGATTGAATCCACTGCAAGTGAGCTTAATCTTGCGGAAGAGAGACTGGCCCTTCAGGCAATCTCTCAATCAGATTATGCCCAGGTTAAATCTCAACTTGCAAGTGAAAAGCTTACTCTGGCTAATTCACAAAGTCAACTGGTAATTGCCAAAGTAACTCTTGAGCAATTAATGGAACTCCCTGTTTCAGATAACTTTAACATCACACATCCTGATCTTACAGAGTCTTTGAATCAGAATAGGGTACCCGATGTTAAATCGGTTTATGAAACAGCCCTTGCAATTAAACCACAAATCAAAAATGCCGCTATTAATAAAGAAATTGCATCTCTTGATGAGAAAGTTGCAAAAGCTGGTCTTTTCCCCACATTATCTGCCAGTGCAGGAATCAGTTCCGGTTTTTCAAGCCTCAACAATGATTCTTATTTTGGTCAGATAAACAGTGGAATTTATCCTTCAGCAGGTTTCTCACTTTCAATTCCTATTTATCAGAAGAAACAGGTTAAAACCAGCATTGCTCTTGCAAAAATCGGTTACCAGAATGCTGAGTTGAGTGAATTCGATACCAAAAACACCCTAAGGAAAAGTATTGAACAAGCATGCGTAGATGTTAAGTCGGCTCAGATCAAATATGAGGCAAGCAAAGAGAATTACAGTGCAACACTTGAAGCTGAAGTTCTATCAGATGAAAAATTCAAACAGGGAGTTATTAACTCTGTAGATTACCTGGTTTCCAAAACAAACCTGATTGTAGCAGAGAGTGAGCTGCTGCAATCAAAATACAACTTGATAGTAAGTTATAAAATACTCGATTTTTATATGGGAATTCCTCTATCGCTTTAAGAATAATTGATAAAAAATAATGATGATGAAAAAGAAAATGTTAATAATTATTGCAGCCGTTTCGGTTATAGGGATTGCTGCTCTGCTGGCACTAAAGCCCTTTTCAAAAAAGGAAGCTGTCGTTGCCTTCAACACAGTCAAAGTTGAGAAGGGTGATATCAGCAATACAGTTACTGCCACAGGTACAATTCAGGCTTTAAAAACCGTTAATGTAGGTACCCAGGTTTCCGGAATTATTCTGCATATCTATGTTGATTTTAACGATCATGTGAAACAGGGACAACTGCTTGCAAAACTCGACGAGACACCATTGAGGACTCAATTGGATCAAAGCCAGTCTGCAGTTGATCAGGCACAGTCCCAGTTACGTTTCGAAGAAGCGACATATAACCGGTTAAAAGTTCTTTATGATAAGAAGCTTATTGCCCAGAATGATTATGACCAGGCATTATACAACTATGAGAATTCAAAAGCCTCTCTTGCCAATGCTAAATCGGGACTGGATAGAGCCAAGGTGAATCTCGAATATGCTACCATAACTTCCCCAATCGACGGAGTGGTACTGAACAGGGCTATTGAGGAAGGTCAGACTGTAGCTGCCAGCTTTAGCACACCAACACTATTTACCATCGTAAACGACCTGACACAGATGGAGGTTCAGACAAGCGTTGATGAGGCTGATATCGGAAAGGTAAAAAACGGACAGCGTGTTCAGTTTACAGTCGATGCTTATTCTGATCTGAAATTTGAAGGTACCGTCTCTCAGGTCAGGTTACAGCCGGTGACAACAAATAATGTAGTAACCTATGTTGTAATACTCAATGCTCCGAATCCTGAAAAAAAGCTTATGCCAGGTATGACTGCAAGCGCTACAATTTATGTCGAGGAGAAGACAAATACCTTATTACTTTCCGGGAAAGCATTACGATTTACTCCCGATCAGGCTTATATGATGAAAATGTTTTCAAAAATGAAGGCAAGCGGATCAATGCCAAAGATGCCGGCAGGCGCTCCTTCAGGAACTGGTGGAATGTCTCAGAACATGCCCGCCGGACAATCCGTCCAGGGCATGCCTTCTGCAGCGGCAATGGCTTCTATGAACTCTGATCCGAAAACAAAAACTGTATGGTTAAAAGATGATAAAATGGGCATACGTCCAAACAGGATTAAAATTGGCATAGATAACGGAACAAGTGTTGAGGTACTCTCAGGATTGAAAGAGGGAGATGAGGTAGTTATCTCTTCTGGCGATACGGAAGTTAAAAGCACTGCAAAAAAGACCGATAATGGTCCTCCGGGATTCCCTTTTTAAAAAGTGAGAATAAAAGGAACTTAAAAACAAGTGTTATGAATAATAATATCATTGAAATAAAAAGTCTCAGGAAGGATTACCATGTAGGGGAGGTTACCGTACATGCATTGCGCGGGGTGGATCTTAAAATTCATGAAGGGGAATTCGTCGCCATTATGGGAGCAAGCGGGTCGGGAAAGTCAACAATGCTTAATATCCTCGGATGTCTTGATAAACCGACTTTTGGAGATTATCTTCTGGATGGGATTAATGTCAATACAATGAATAATGATGCTCTTGCAAGATTCCGGAATAAGAAACTTGGTTTTGTTTTTCAGTCATATAATTTATTGGCAAGAACTACTGCTCTTGAAAATGTGGAACTTCCTCTCTTTTATAATCCCCAGGTCAGGTCGAGGGAGCGTAAGGAATCGGCTCTCAGGGCGCTTGAAGCGGTAGGACTTTCAGATCGCATGCATCACATGCCAAATCAGTTATCAGGTGGCCAGCAGCAAAGGGTTGCAATAGCCAGGTCGCTGGTTAATGATCCTGTTCTTATTCTTGCCGATGAGCCAACCGGCAACCTTGATACCCGGACTTCTTTTGAAATAATGGAACTATTCCAGGATCTGAATGATAAGGGAAGGACAATAGTGTATGTAACTCATGAAACTGATATAGCAAAGTTTGCAACACGGAATGTCACCTTTCGCGATGGAAAAATTCAGCGCGAAAGTATTGTAAATGAGCGCCTCAATGCAAGGGAAATCCTGGAAACGTTGCCAGTGGAAGCAATTGAGGAATTTGATTAATAAATTAAATCTCGGGGAAATGAACTATACAAATTTATTCAGAATTGCATTACGGGCACTGATAAGAAACAAGCTTAGAGCTTTTTTGACAATGCTCGGTATAATTATAGGTGTAGCTTCAGTGATTGCCATGTTGGCCATAGGTGAGGGATCGAAACAGAAAATAAGGGGACAAATATCCTCGATGGGAACAAATATGGTAATGGTCATGCCCAATATGCAACGACGTGGCGGTGTGAGTTTAGGAGCTTCAAGCTCAATGGCGCTTAAGTACACTGATGTTCTGGCACTTAGGAATGAAGCCACGGCTCTTTCAGCAGTTTCTCCTGAAGTGACGGCAACCGGACAGGTTATTTACAGTAACCAGAACACCCAGACAACAATATACGGCGTGAGTGAGGAATATATGGGTATTAAAAAACTTGAGATATTAAGCGGAAGGTTCTTTAATGCCAATGAAATAAAAGATATGTCGAAAGTATATATACTCGGGCAAACTGTTGTTACAAACCTCTTTGGTGCAGGCGCCGATCCGGTTGGACTCTCAATTCGTATCAAAAACCTTCCTTTTCAGATTATTGGTGTTTTGAAGGACAAGGGTGAAAGCGGGATGGGACAGGATCAGGACGATCTTATTCTTGCACCTTACACTACGGTTCAGCGCAGGCTCGCTGCAATCGACTATATTAATGGTATTTATGCTTCAGCCATTAGTGAGGAGAAGAGTCCGACTGCTATTGCAGAAGTTGAGGAAATTCTACGGCGCACTCATAAGTTGAAAGAATCTGCAGAAAATGATTTCAGGGTAATGTCACAATCAGAGCTTCTTAAAACTATTACATCAATAACAGATATTATGACGTATTTACTCGGAGCTATTGCAGGAATTTCTTTGCTGGTTGGTGGAATAGGTATTATGAATATTATGTTTGTATCAGTAACTGAACGCACCCGTGAAATCGGATTACGAATGTCAATCGGTGGACGGGGAAAGGACATTATGAAACAATTCCTGGCAGAATCGATTATACTTAGCATTTTGGGTGGAGTGATAGGAGTAGTTTTAGGATATCTTTTAGCAAGACTGGCCGGATCACTAATGTCAAGCCATGCTATTGTAAAAACTCAATCAGTCGTCCTTGCTTTTATAGTTTGTTTTATCATAGGAGTATTTTTCGGATGGTATCCGGCACGCAAAGCTGCTAATCTGAATCCGATCGATGCGCTCAGATATGAATAAAGGGTCAGATTAAGTGGGAAACAGTTGATTTTTCCAACTAAAAGTTAGTAATTTGTTACTTAAACCATAAAATGGGAAGTTAAACAGGAATAAGATTATGAAAGACTTTTTCACAGGTAATAAAATTAAAATATTCCTTCACCTTCTTGCCTGGATTATACTTCTCGGTATTCCTCTCTATTTTATAAAAAGATGGCAGGTCGGGAAAGACTTTATCTGGCTCTATTATATTAATACAATAATAAGTGGTATAATATTTTACTCTAATTACCTGATATTAGTACCAAGATTCTTTTTTGAGAGCAGGAAACATAAATACTACATATCGGTCCTTTTTGTATTGGCATTCTTATATTTTGTCTCTGACAGGTCAAATGAACTGATTTTTAAATATGTGCCGGGCCGGAATAATATTGAAGAAATCAATAAACCAAAAGAAGACAAGAATTTGCAGGGGCCTCCAAAACCGGATGTTTTATTCGGACGACCGCCATTCCGCGAGATGCATTTCTTTAATTATGCCATGACATCATTATTCCTAGTCTTTTTCTCTTTGGGAATGAGAGTTCTTGAACGTCATTCGCAAACCGAAAAACTTCAGAAAGAACTTGAAAAGGAGAAGCTGAATTCTGAACTGGCGTTTTTGAAAAACCAGATAAGTCCTCATTTTTTCTTTAATACGCTGAATAATATTTATTCATTGATCAGTATCAACGCCGAGGATTCTCAAAAAGCAGTTTTAAGACTTTCAAAATTAATGAGATACTTGTTATATGATTCTGAACATGGAAACACAATGCTGAGTAATGAGATAGATTTTATGAATAATTATATTGATCTTATGAAACTCAGGATGAGCAATAAGATCAGCCTTTCTGTCTCATTTCCTGAAAAGTATGATGATGTCAATATTCCACCATTGATCTTTATTCCATTTATTGAAAATGCTTTTAAACATGGAATCAGTTACCGCGAAAAGTCGTTTATTAATATCAGTATGACGACTACAAAAGAATCAATATCATTCAGATGTGCAAACAGCATAATCAAAACCAGAGAGGAAAATGAACCGGGTCATTCAGGTATCGGGTTGGAAAACGTCACCAAAAGACTGAATCTGTTGTTCCCCGGTAAACATGATATAAAGATTAATAAATCGGATACAGAATTTGAAATACTTCTGAAGATTATTATTGCATAATGATTACTACAGTTGCCATAGATGATGAACCTCTGGCTTTGCAGCTGGTTACAGGGTATATCGAAAAAACGCCCGGATTAAAGCTAATCGGGAAATTCGATAATCCCCTTGATGCAGCTGAGTTTCTGACTGACGCCAGGGTAGATCTTATTTTTGTTGATATTCAAATGCCGGACCTCTCAGGAATTGAATTTACCAGGCTTATGGAAAAAGGACCTAAAGTAATATTCACAACGGCTTTTGAAAAATATGCACTTGAAGGCTACAAGCTTGAGATAGTAGACTATTTATTAAAGCCATTCAGCTATGAAGAATTTCTGGCTGCAGTGCATAAAGTTCAGAAGTTACTCAGGCTTGAACAGAACACTCCTGCCAGGGTGGATGTTAATAATGAATTCCTGTTTCTCAAATCGGATTATAAAATCAAAAGGATAAATTTTAATGATATTCTTTATATTGAAGGGCTTAAAGATTATGTAAAAGTATATACTCAGAATTCGCTTAAGCCTGTTCTTTCACTGACATCACTGAAACTTCTTGAATCAAAGCTTCCCGGAAATAAATTTATGAGGGTCCACCGTTCTTTCATTGTCAACCTTGAAAAAATCGATACGATTGAACGAAGCAGAATTGTATTCGGAAAGGAATATATTCCTGTCAGCGACCAGTATAAAGCGAAATTTCAGGAATTCCTCGATAAAAATTTTCTTTAGTTACAGAGAGAAGCACATAGGTTCACAGATGAAGAGATTACAAATATTGCTATGTGGTCGTCATGGATCTCAGATTCAGTTCTTAGAATCAGGTTAAATCAATAGACTTTGAGAGAATTACGTATATTCGTCTGATCTAAAGATTCAGTCCATAAAATAATCGTACTGGTCGGTTAATTAAGGTGGTCAGTATATATTGTTTTCTTTTATACATATATTTGAATAGATTTATAAAAAAGTGATTAAGGAGTTTTAACCTTTTAATACGTATTGAAATGAAAAATTCGAAAAATTCAGGACAAAAAGGTATGAAAAAAATGAGGCTGCTGATGGTACTTGGTCTCTCGGTAATTTTCTTTGTACAGGTTTCTGCTCAAAATACAGTAATTAATTTCTCCGGGGACTGGGCTCTAAATGAATCAAAAAGCAATTTCGGAGATGCTCAATTCCGTATGGCTGCATCGATTCTGACAGTTAAACAGGAAGGGAACAACCTTTCCATAGACAGGACTCTGAACACTCCTGATGGGCAGGAGATGAAAATGACGGGTAAATACACATTGGATGGAAAGGAATGTGAGAATGCCGGCTTTAAGGATTCAAAAACAAAATCAACCGTTAAATGGTCGGCCGACAATAAATCAATAACCATCGCTTCCTCAACGGTGTTCAATATGAATGGAGATAATATGGAGATGAAAGCGTCAGAAATCTGGACGTTAGACGGAGACAAAACACTGAAGATTGAAACGTCAAACACGATGCCTGACGGAGAAATGAAAACATCATTGGTATATGATAAAAAATAAATACTTCCTATAAGACATTTAAGATTAATTTGGAAGTTTTCCTTACAGGGACATGCGGTGGCATGTCCCTTGATATTATCAGGTCAGTTTTCTCCACTCCGGGAGACTTTAAATCAAAAATGAATTGAGTATAAAGTGAAGCTTCCAGGTGACTAAACGCCAATAAATTTGTTTAATCAAAAACTAATTATACATTTGCAGTCGGACGAGATATTAAAATGAAAGCAATTTATACATATTGGCGTTGGTGGTTAATTAAATTTCATTTAATTATGTGAGACTTCCAGCTATTTGTATATAATATTATAAGATATTAATAAGCGGCCTGTCATACTCACGACAGGCCTTTTTGATTTCACAGTCGTTCAAGGTTTGAAAAAATGATAGAGAATAATTAAACAAATGCTATGGCAGAATTTAAAATCAGAACATTATCCAGGAAGCTGCTTGCCGACATAATAACCCCGGTAAGCATATATCTGAAAATAAGGGATATATATCCAAATTCCCTGTTGCTGGAAAGCTCCGATTATCATGGAAATGAAAACAGCTATTCATATATATGTATGAAGCCGCTGGCCGGGTTCGAAGCTGATAACGGATTTGTAACAGAAACTTACCCGGACGGGTCAAAAATCACTACAGAAATAATTGATAAACAAACCTTTAATACGAGATTTTCAGTATTTACAAACGCATTTATTCAATTGGATTTGCAGGAAGATATTCCTGTAAACGGACTATTCGGTTATTTATCATACGATGCCGTAGAATATTTCGAGAAGATTGAATTAAAACATGATTTAGACTGCTCTTATAAAATTCCCGATGCCAGGTACCATCTTTATAAATATATTATAGCTATAAACCATTATCAGAATACATTACAGATAATTGAAAACCAGATAAACGACGAACCCAGGGAACCCGACAGGATTGAATCATTACTGAACAGCAGAAATGTGGCAATTTACTCCTTTAATACCGTTGGGGAGGAAGACAGGAACATTTCTGATGACGAGTACAGGGCGATGGTCAGCAAAGGTAAAGAACATTGCTATCTCGGGGATGTTTTTCAGGTCGTTTTATCAAGGCAATTCTCGCGACAATTCACAGGTGATGAGTTCAATGTTTACCGGGCTTTACGATCGATCAATCCCTCTCCCTATCTTTTCTATTTTGATTACGGTAATTATAAGATATTCGGATCATCTCCTGAAGCACATCTGAAGATTAATAATGGCAAAGCTTATATCAATCCGATCGCAGGAACTTTCAGGCGTACCGGTAATGATGAAAATGACAAGCTTCTCGCACAGCAGCTTGCTGCCGACGAGAAGGAAAATGCAGAACATGTTATGCTGGTTGATCTTGCACGCAACGATCTAAGCCGGCATGCCAGGAATGTTAAAGTTGAAAGCTACAGGGAGGTTCAGTTTTATTCACATGTTATTCATCTCGTTTCTGCTGTTTCAGGAGAGCTTAAGGAGGGAACTACAACTGCAGATATGATGTCTGCTACGTTCCCGGCAGGTACACTTTCCGGAGCTCCTAAGTATATGGCAATGAAGATTATAGATAAATGTGAAAATCAGAGAAGAGGGTACTACGGAGGAGCTATCGGATTCCTCGACTTCAGAGGCACTTTTAACCATGCCATTATGATCAGAACATTCCTGAGTAAAGCTAATACACTTTATTACCAGGCCGGGGCCGGCATTGTAGCTATTTCTGATGAAGAGAAAGAACTACAGGAAGTGAATAATAAGCTTGGGGCACTCAGAAACGCTGTTGAATTGGCTGAAAATATTAAGTAATAATTAATTGCAAATGAAATGAAGAAGATTTTGGTTATTGATAATTATGATTCCTTCACTTATAACCTCGTATATTATATTGAAAAGGTGACAGGCACCTGCCCTTCAGTCTTCAGGAATGATGAGATCTCGCTCGACGAAGTGGGTGGTTATGATAATATACTTCTTTCACCCGGACCAGGTGTTCCGGTTAATGCAGGGATTTGTATTGACCTGATAAAACGCTATGCATCAACGAAAAACATTCTCGGGATATGTCTTGGACACCAGGCTATAGGAGAGGCTTTCGGAGGCAAAATCCTTAATCTCAGTCATGTTTATCATGGTATTGCATCACAAGTACTGATTACGGAAATTAATGATCCTCTTTTCATGAATATACCTTCCCCGATTATCGGTGGCAGGTATCACTCATGGGTGGTGTCGGGTGATGGTCTGCCTGATTGTTTTCGTATCACCTGCAAGGATGAGAACGGAATAATTATGGGAATAAGCCATAAAGTTTATAATGTGCATGGATTACAGTTTCACCCTGAATCGGTTCTGACCGAGCATGGTCTGGACATAATAGCTAACTGGATAGATAATTAAGCGTAATTTAAAGATAGTCAGTTAATTATATGGAGTTCTAATGACAAAGTAAATAATTATTAAACATGCGTGAAATACTGAATCATCTGTTCGAACACAAAACCCTTAACCGGATGGAAGCAGAAAGGGTGCTTACCAGCATTGCAAAAGGTATTTATTCAGAATCGGAAATTGCAGCTTTTCTTACAGTTTACCTTATGAGAAGCATAACTGTGGATGAGCTCACCGGGTTCCGCGATGCTCTTCTGAATCTCTGCATCAGGATAGATCTGTCAGAATTTGAACCTATGGATGTATGTGGCACAGGTGGCGATGGGAAAGATACTTTCAATATATCAACTCTCTCTGCTTTTATACTTGCAGGGGCGGGAATCAAAGTTGCTAAACATGGTAATTATGGTGTTAGTTCAATATGCGGCTCTTCTAATATACTGGAGCATTTTGGATATAAATTTTCGACCGACAATGATAAATTAAAAAATGAAATAGATAAATCGGGTGTCTGTTTTTTACATGCTCCACTTTTTAATCCGGCAATGAAAAATATGGTGCCTGTCCGCCGGGCTCTTAAAATAAAGACCTTTTTTAATATGCTGGGCCCAATGGTTAATCCTTCATTTCCTGCAAAACAACTCATAGGAGTCTATAGCCTCGAGCTTGCACGTTTGTACAATTATCTTTACCAGCAATCTGCAACAAAGTACATGATTATTTTTAGTCTTGACGGATATGACGAGGTTTCCCTTACCTCTGATTTTAAATATATTCTTAACGGGGTTGAACAGATCGTTTCACCTGAAATGATGAACTACAACAGAGTTCTGCAATCAGAGTTGAGCGGCGGAAAGAGCATTCAGGAGGCAGCTGATCTTTTTATGAAAGTACTGAAAGGTGAAGGTACGACAGCTCAGAATAATGTTGTAACAGTAAATGCCCAGATGGCTCTGAAATGCTATTACCCTTCGAAATCTTTTGAAGAATGCCGCGAAATTGCAAGCGAATCCCTGTTTAATAGAAATGCTTATAAATCATTTATCAAACTCATTGAATTACAGCAGTGACCATTCTTGATAAAATAATTGCAAATAAGCAGAAAGAGGTAACCTTTCTTGCCGGAGTGACTGCTGTCAGAGATCTGGAAAGAAGTAGTTTTTTCAAACGAGATACAATATCTCTTTCAGGATTCCTGTCCGACAGTAATAAAACAGGAATTATAGCTGAGTTCAAAAGAAAATCCCCGTCAAAGGGCATAATTAATTCATCATCATCGGTTGATGAAGTCACATCGGGGTATTTCAGGGAAGGAGCTTCAGGTATTTCAGTTCTTACTGATACACAGTTTTTTGGCGGGTCGATCACCGACCTTATGCTTATCCGGGAGAAAAGCATTTTCCCAATATTGCGGAAGGATTTTATAATTTCTGAATATCAGGTGATAGAATCAAAATCTGCCGGCGCTGATGCAATCCTGCTCATCGCGGCGGCTCTCGGCACCCTGCAGATAGAGAACCTTTCAAAATTATCAAGGTCACTTGGAATGGAGGTTCTTCTCGAAATACATGAACCGGAAGAACTCGAAAAGGTAAACAGGCACATTAATATAATAGGGGTTAATAACCGTAACCTGAAAACATTTGAGGTAAACACTGATATATCGGAGAATATCGTTCAGAAAATTCCCGATGGATTTTTAAAAATTTCTGAAAGCGGTATCAATTCCTCTCAGGTAGTGAAAAAACTCAGAGTTTTGGGATACGATGGATTTCTTATTGGAGAGAAGTTTATAAGTACCCCTGATCCGGTAAAGGCTTTTTCTGAATTTGTAAAGGATTTAATCTGACGGCATGATACAAGTTAAGGTATGTGGAATGAATGATCCTCTGAACGTTAAGGCAATAGCTAAAGCAAAGCCCGACTTCATGGGATTTATATTCTTTTACGGATCTCCAAGATATGTGGGTGCAGCACCTGATGTGGCACTTTTTCATAATGTTCCTTCGGGTATCAAAAGGATAGGCGTTTTTTTAAATGAAGTTAATTATAAGATTCTTGAAATATCACTTAATATAGGTCTTGATATGATACAGTTGCATGGTGAGGAATCGCCAGAATCATGTTTTCAGTTGCAATCTTCGGGACTCTCAATAATCAAGTCTTTTAATATTGATCACAACTTTTGTTTTGAAATTCTGAAGCGCTATTTACCGTGTTGTGATTATTTCTTATTCGATACAAAAAGTGAAAAGCGCGGTGGCAGCGGCCGGAAGTTTAACTGGGAAAAACTGAAAGCATATTCACTGGATAAACCATTTTTCCTGAGCGGAGGAATATGTCCGGAAGATACAGGTGTAATTAAATCCTTAAGCAACAAAGGATTCTTTGCTGTGGATATAAACAGCCGGTTCGAAATTTCTCCCGGGATTAAGGATGCTGACAGGGTTAGTACATTTATTAATGAAATTAAAAATGATCAGATATGACATATAATGTAGATGAAAGGGGCTACTATGGGGAATTTGGAGGAGCTTTTATTCCTGAAATGATGTACCATAATGTAAAGGAATTAGCAGACAATTACCTTAAGATACTTAATGATAAGAAATTCAAAGATGAATTCCATTCATTGTTAAAACATTATGTAGGAAGACCTTCGCCTTTGTACTTTGCCTCACGGCTGTCAGGTTTTTATAATACAAAGATTTATCTTAAAAGGGAGGATCTTAATCATACCGGGGCACATAAAATAAACAACACTGTCGGCCAGATACTCATTGCAAAACGTCTGAACAAATCAAGGATCATTGCCGAAACAGGAGCCGGTCAGCATGGAGTTGCAACGGCAACCGTGTGTGCGCTGATGGGAATGAAGTGCCTTGTTTATATGGGACAGACAGACATTAAACGACAATCTCCGAATGTCTTGCGTATGAAAATGTTGGGAGCAGAGGTTGTTCCGGTTACCAGCGGTAATAAAACACTGAAAGATGCTACAAATGAGGCTATACGAGATTGGATCAGTAATCCCATCGATACGCATTATATAATAGGTTCGGTAGTCGGACCACATCCATACCCCGACCTTGTCGCCCGGCTGCAGTCAGTCATAAGTGAAGAGATGAAATTCCAGGTCAAAGAGGTATCAGGTAAGGAAGACCCTGATTATATAATTGCATGTGTTGGTGGTGGAAGCAATGCAATTGGCTCCTTCTACCATTATCTTAACAATGAACATGTAAAGCTGATTGCCGTGGAAGCCGGGGGGAAGGGTGTTGAGAGCGGAGAAACTGCGGCTACTATGGCGACTGGTAGTCCGGGAGTAATACACGGAAGCAGAACAATGCTTATGCAGACAGAAGACGGTCAGATCACTGAGCCCTATTCTATTTCAGCCGGACTTGATTATCCCGGTATCGGACCGGTTCATTCATATCTTCATAAGATAAAAAGAGTTGTTTTCGACAATGTGAATGATGATGAGGCTCTTGAAGCTGCCTTCAGACTTACCCGGCTTGAAGGAATTGTACCGGCTCTTGAATCGGCTCATGCCCTTGCCTGGTTAGGAAAACATCAATTCCGTAAAAATGATGTTGTTATAGTAACAATCTCAGGAAGAGGAGATAAAGATATGGATACTTACATAAAATATGTGGAAGAGATTGTTTCCCGCAGATTACGCTGATCAGCGCAGATCAAATAATAGTTATCTGCGGAAATCTGCGAGATCAGCGGGGGAAAGAAATTGAAAAATATAAACGTAGATTAATCAATTTAAATCATTGAATATGAATCGTATCGACAAACTTTTCAGAGAGAAAAAGGGCAATATACTTTCAATCTATTTTACAGCAGGTTATCCCAGATTGGATTCGGCTGCAGGTATTATCAGAGCGCTTGCAGACGCCGGAACTGATATGATTGAGATAGGTATGCCATTTTCCGATCCTGTTGCTGACGGACCTGTTATTCAGCACAGCAGTGAAAAAGCACTTCAGAATGGGATGAACCTTAAACTGCTTTTCGACCAGATGTCCGATATCCGGGATGAAGTGAAAATCCCGCTTCTTCTTATGGGATATTTAAACCCGGTTATGCAGTTCGGCATAGAGAACTTCTGCAGGCAATGTATGGAAATAGGTATTGACGGAGTTATTCTTCCCGACCTGCCACCGATCGTCTACAAAGAGGAGTATTTCTCAATATTTAATGAATATAATCTTTACAATATTTTGCTAATTTCACCCCAATCTTCCCTTGAAAGAATTACAACTATAGATAAGATCAGCCGTGGTTTTATTTACGTGGTTTCTTCCTCATCAACTACTGGTTCAAAAGGAAACTTCTCGGATGATCAGATTTCTTATTTCAAGCGGGTAAGTGAACTGAAACTTAGAAATCCGGTTCTTATTGGTTTTGGAATTTCGAATCATGAGACTTTCATAAATGCAGGAAAATTTGCAAGAGGAGGGATCATCGGAAGCGCGTTTGTTAATATTCTGGAACAGGATGGAAATAACTTTGATAAGATAAATCAGTTTATAAAGGAAATTAAAGGCTGACTATGATTAAAATAGTAGAAACAACAAATCAGATGCCTTAAAAAACAGATGCAAAGCTAAAAACTGATATAAATGTTGAAAAATACCCTTAAAAAATTGATATAAGTATCAAAAATATACATAAATAGTTTGAAATACCCTCTAAAAAGGTATATGTTTGCAAAAAATCTATGTTTTTGAATTTATGTTAATTTTTTAGCTGATGAAAATTTCCGGGAAAAGAACTCTGTTAATGCTACTTCTGCTTTTTATAAGTAGTGCAGGTTTATTTGCTGCCGATAATACCCCAATTGATTCAGGAGCTACGGCGTGGATGCTTACTTCCACTGCCCTTGTCCTGCTTATGATTCCGGGTCTGGCTATGTTTTATGGGGGATTGGTTCGTTCAAAGAATGTGCTTGGGACCATTATGCACAGTTTTGTGGCCATGGGCATTATAAGTGTTTTGTGGGTGATCGTTGGTTACAGCATGAGTTTCGGGAAGAATGTTCTGGGTGGATGGTTCGGATGGAATTCCAACTATTTTTTTCTGAAAGGCATCGATACAAATATTTTAGATGCAGGTATTCCTGAATATGTTTTTACAATGTTCCAGGGCAAGTTTGCAATTATTACTCCGGCGCTTATAGCCGGAGCATTTGCTGAAAGGGTTAATTTTAAGGCCTATTGCTTCTTTATCGCCATCTGGAGTCTTTTGGTTTATAATCCTATTTGTCATTGGGTTTGGAGCTCCGATGGTTTCCTTTTTCATCTTGGAGCTAAAGGAGCAATAGACTTTGCAGGAGGAACAGTAGTTCATATTTCGGCAGGGGTCAGCGGTTTGGTAGCTGCATTATATCTGGGTTCCCGCAGAGGTTATCCATACCAGGTGATCCGTCCGAATAACATGGTGATCACTATGCTTGGTGCAGGTCTTCTTTGGGTTGGTTGGTTCGGATTTAATGCAGGAAGCAGCATTTCAAGCGGATTGAGCACTGCACAGGCACTTACAGCCACGCAGGTCGCAGCTGCTTCCGGGGCTCTTTTCTGGATATTGATAGAAAGTTTTCACCAGGGAAAAGCTACGGCTCTGGGTTTTGCCTCCGGAATTCTGGCAGGATTAGTTGCAGTCACTCCCGCTGCCGGTGTGGTTCAACCTTATGGAGCAATGATTCTGGGAATTCTGGCTTCAACCATCTGCTACATGGGCATACAGCTGAAAAACAAACTTGGATATGATGATAGTCTGGATGCATTTGGTATCCATGGGATAGGAGGAATCGTAGGCGCTTTACTTCTTACTTTCTTCATTCGCCCGTCGTGGATGCATGACGCTGCGAAAATTGCAGGTGGGAAATGGACAATCTGGAACCAATTTGGAGTTCAGGCCCTGGCAGTGACCATTGCAATTGTTTATGCTGCTGTAATGACTTTTATAATAATCTTTATATTGAATAAGTTTATTAGGTTTAAATCAACAGAGGATGATGAAATGGCAGGACTTGACAGGTCATATCATGGTGAAAGAGGATATGGAATGTTAAATCCCAGTTAATCAACTAATCTTGTAAATTTCATAAAATGAAACTAATAACAGCAATCATCAGGGAAGTTCAGCTTGACAAAGTACGTGAGGCATTAATTGAAGCTGATATAAAAAGAATTACAGTCAGCCGTGTTTCAGGTCATGGACAGCAGAGAATTGAAGAGATGTACAGGGGGCAGATCATTATTCC
>Ga0182027_10003144_pt1 | contig 26378 bp, 16 predicted proteins | sample 712E1DmetaG_FD_121300 | JGI IMG/M metagenome (GOLD analysis project Ga0182027, IMG submission 121300) | Permafrost microbial communities from Stordalen Mire, Sweden - 712E1D metaG (Illumina Assembly) | ecosystem: Environmental > Terrestrial > Soil > Wetlands > Permafrost | place: Sweden...
CGATGCTGGTGGCGTGGATCGAGATCCATCCCCCGCCGCTGCCGCCGGGCGCATTGCCATAGCCGCAGGAGCCGCCGGAGCCGAGCGCGGCCGGGGCGGTGATGCTGCCGTAGACCGGGTTGGAAGTGCCTTCCAGCTGCGACCCCAGCCCGCCGTAGGAGCCGACCGAGCGGTAGGTCGAGCCGGCGGAGTTCGAGAAGCAATGACCCGTGGTGGTCACCAGCTCCGTGTAGCTACGCGATGGATGGTTGATGTGAACCTCGCTGAACCGAGTCCGCGTGCGAGTTCACGAGAATCCGCGTGCCAATGTGCCTCTTGATCGTCGCTTGTTCTGCGGACCGTTTGATGAGAGATACGGGGCCGTGGAGGGTTCGAATCAGTGGGGTCAAGTTTATGTTGGGGGCGGGATCTCCGAGTTTGAGAAACTATCGGACGCAGCCAGGCTTCTCAGCAGATCGTGATTCCCGCTCGTATCCGGACAATTGATGCCAGCGTTCAATTTCGGAATCGTGACGCGATGCCGACTTGTTGGTACGAATCGAATTGAACTTCATCACTCTCCTTCGACCAACTGATTTCCTTCAATCAATAATCCTGTTAGACGGTCATCCGGGCGCAACGGTTCACTGTCAGAAATGCAGATCTACTTGCGCGCGTAAACCGTCCCTGCCGGCTGATAAGGAGGATCGGACACTGCGCGAGCATAGGCGATGAGAGCCCGCACATCGCCTGCGCTCAGCGTATTCCCGTAGGGCGGCATCAGTGCAGAGCGATTCAGCGCGGGTCCGCCGTGCAGGATAATCGAAGTCAGATCGGCATCGCTCATCTTGTTCAGCGTATTGCCATCCGTGAGAGGATGCGGCTTTACTTCAAGATTGTCGTAGTTGGAAACGCGCTCGGGCGACGATTCCGGATCGTGGCAGCGATTGCAATGTTTGTCCGCGAGGCTGGACCCCAGCCTCTCCTGAAAGCCGAGCGCCGTTTCGACGATCTCAAGGGTTACCGGCCGCGACTTGCCAGGAGTAATTGCACTGAGCTGGTATCGGCCTGCGATTGCGCCCAAGGTAACCGCGGTGGTTGCTTGTCCGCTGGAATCCGTGAGCATCGCGGCCGGATCAAAGTTGACGCCTGCAGGGCCGTGAAACTCGACCAGTGCACCAGGCACGGCAGTGCCCTGGTCGTCATTCACCTGCACGATCAGCGGGTCGTTCAGCGCCGTGCCGGTGGCGCCGACCTGATGGCCACCACTTGATTCGACGAGGGCTGTTCCTGCAGCCGTGGCCTTCAGCTCTGAGGCCGTTGGAGCGGTACGCCTGCAGCCTGCCAAAAAGGAGAGTGCCAGAAACGCGAGCCATGCGGCTGATCGGAACGCTATGCATGCAGCGGATTGCTTCATCATTGCTTCGCCTCCCGCCCGCCTGGGCCTTTCAGCGACATTAGGAAAGCTGTCAACGCGCGGGCGTCGTCATCGCTCAGGTTCTGGTTAGGCTCTGTCGTGCCTGGCCGCAATGTCTGCGGATTCCTGAGCCACGCGTAGACCCACGGCGCAGTCAACCGCGAGCCAACCTGCGTGAGCGTCGGTCCAATGTATCCTTTGTCGGTCTTGGTGTCGACGATATGGCACGACTGGCATGCATACTTTGAATAGAACAATTGCCGGCCGTGTTCCACGATTTCCGGAGAACTCGCGGCCGTGGGCGCGAGCTCCGGATCGATGGACGGCGACTGATAGACAGTGAGGATATAGTCCGTCAATTCCTTATCGTCGTCTTCGCTTAGGTTGAATCGCGGCATGCGCCGAATGAGCGATGGGCGCAGTGTGTTGGGATTCTTGAGGAACTCCATGAGCCACTGCCGCTGGACTGCGCTTCCTTCCCACGAAAGGTCAGGCGCCATTTCGCCGCCCCTGCCGTTGATACTGTGGCAGCTGAAACAAGCAAGTTCGTTCATCAGCTTACCTGCGTGCCCGGCAGGCTGGTAATTCGTTTCCTGAATTGCCGCAACGCGCAAATTGTCGGGTATGGATCGGCTGCGGTTTGTGAGTGCAAGCAGCGCAGTGGCCAAAGCATCTGTCTGCGAAGCGGTCAGCGAGAACTGCGGCATTTTCACGCTGGATCCGAAGGCTCGCGGCTGACGGATCTTGGCGACGATGTACCTGGGCACGGTGTGTTCCATGCCGGGCAGAAAGACGATCTGCGCGAGCGGCTTGCTTGCGATGGTGCTGAGTTCGGGCGCGAAATTCTCTGGCTTCTGGACGCCATTGATTTCGTGGCAGGCCGCGCATCCCAGTCCGGCGATGAGTTTTCGTCCGTGGGCAATCTGCGACGCGTTCGCCTGATCCAGATGGACGTTCGAGGCGTAATCCGAATCCAACTTGGCCTGCAAAAAGCCGGATAGAATCGCAATCTGTTGCGGAGTAAATCGAAAGTGCGGCATGGGCGTTGTCGCATCGTAAATGCGGGGATTCTGGAGCCATGCCTGCAGCCACTCGAGCTTTACCTTGTTGCCGATACGCGTAAGTTCGGGACCCACGTCGCCGCCGACCAGATTGCCCGCCGCATTCTGAACGGCGTGGCATGACGAGCAGAATGATTCGCCATACAGGCTCGCTCCGGCGGTTGCATCGGGGTTTGACCGAGGCTGAACACCGGCCGCGGCAACATCGCCCGCCATCGGCGTACTGGTGCTGACAAGATACGCTGAAATGTCGCTCGCATCGGCGTCGCTAAGCTTGAAATCGGGCATCGTCGTCGACGCCGCGTAGGCCTGGGGGTCCTTTAACCAGCTATAAATCCACTCGCGCGTGGTCTTGTCGGCGATGTGCGCAAGCGACGGAGGATGATCCGTGGCCACCAACTTTGTACCGTCGGGCAGGGTAATGGCGTGGCAATGCACGCAACCATACCGCCTCAACATGGTCCTGCCCAGGTTGAGCTTGGGCGTACCCGGCAATGCATTCTGGTGGCATTGGCCGCAGCCGGACTCGATGTATCGCGTGGGAAGGATCGGCTCCTCACCGTCCCGTTTGCTGTGGTGAGCCTCGACAACCGTAGTGGCTGTTCCCTGTCCTCCATGGCAGATGACGCAGCCGAATCCGTCCAGCGAGTGCGGAATTGCGGGGTGTGTGCGGAAGGGCTGTTGACCTACGTCGGCAAGACTGGCTTCTTTCAATGCCAGATGGCATGTGGTACATCGGTCAACCACACCCAGATCGGGCAGCCATATCTGATGAATTCCGGGCTGGAATCGGCGGCGCAGGCTTATGGCATCTCCGCGATCGTGAATCAGCGCAAGGTATTGGCGTTGATAGCCACGCCACTGGCTGAAATGGTCCTTCGCGGGGGCAATCGCCAGCACCACCAGCAAGATCAGACTAACAACACCGAACGCCCGCACCGGATCGCCGAAGAGCGCCAGCCACGCAGAGGAAAGATATTTTCTAATGAGCCGCACTTAACTCCTCCAGGGCCATACCCAGGACCAGCCTGGGCCGCGGAACCATGTGCCTACAGCGGTGAGCACAATCAGTTCAAAGAGAAACCATGTCATGATCCAGTAAGCCAGCGGTTTCGAGGCCAGATACCGGCGCAGCCGCGAATGAGATTCGGGCGTGCTGTTGGCGGCTACCATCATCGCCAGGGCAACGAGGACGGTGGGCGCGACGGCGACGTAAACATGGAACGCAAGCAGAAAAATCAGCATTCCAAGGGCCGCGAGATAAAACCACCTGAGTCGGTTTGTCCGGTCCTTCAGAAACAAGCCGTTGGCTTCAATATTGATGTTGAAGTACGGAATCACAATAAGAGCGATGATAAGCAGCGTGGGAACCAGCACTCCTGCAACTACTGGCGGGAAATAATGCAGCAGTTCCTGCAGGCCGAGGAAATACCACGGCGCCTTGGCGGGGTTTGGAGTGTGCGTTGGATCGGCAATTCCTTCCAACGGAGCGTTGAAAAACAAAGAGAACACGACCAGTGAGATGGCAAGCAACTCGATGGCCAGCGCTGCGCGGAAGAGCACCTCCGGGAACGTCTGCACCTGATCTTCCTGGGTGACCTTCACTTGCGCCGAGGTGCGGCGAGTAACGAAGACAACCCGCGTTGGCGAGCGTCGCTGGTCCGAGTCGACACCGGCGACGAAGTCTTTCGGATCGCTCATTTCACCTCCTTTGCGAAAGGCTCACGGTCAGTCGCTGGCGGTGCCTTCGGCTCCGGCTGTTGCACATAGAGGCCGCCGTCCTTGCGGATGCGCCAGAAATGCACGGCGATGAAGAGAATGGCCGCCAACGGCAGAACGACACAATGCAACACATAAAAGCGCAACAGGGCATTTGCATTTACTTGATTGCCGCCCAGGAGCAGGAAGTGTATCTTGCCGCCCACGAGCGGCACGGCGGAAGAGAGATTGGAGCCGACGGTGATGGCCCAGAATGCAAGCTGGTCCCAGGGAAGAAGATACCCGGTGTAACTGAGAAGCAGCGTAACGACCAGAAGAACCACGCCGATGACCCAGTTGAATTCGCGCGGTGAGCGGTACGCACCGCGGTAAAAAACCTTGAACATATGCGCAAACACCAGGAACACCATCAACTGCGCCGACCAGCGGTGCAGATTCCTGAGGAACAGCCCAGACGATACGACAAACTGCAGGTCCTTCATGTCGGCATAAGCCTGGGGTACGGAGGGATGGTAGTAGAGCATGAGCAGAATGCCGGTGATGACCAGAATCAGGAAAGTTCCAAGTGTCAGTGTGCCCAAATACCATGTAGCGCTGAAACGCACCATGCGCTTGCGGACTTTGGTTGCAAACAGATGCAGGAACACATTCTGCTGAATGGCCAATGCACGGTGCAACGTGCTGGAACCCGTGCCGCTGCGGAAGATCGATCGCCACACCCTGCTCCCGCGGGCTTTTTCGATCATCTGGCCAGCCTTCGTAGGCATGCTCATATCCTCAGATACTGCAGTGGTGGGATGTTAATGGAGCGGTCGACCATGAGGTCGCCTTCGTCGCTCACCGAGGTCTTGAGCCATGGCAGAGCCTTGGGCGCAGGGCCCTCAATCTTCTCTCCCGTGCGCGTGAATTTGCTCCCGTGACACGGGCACGCGATGATACCCAGATCCTGATTCCATGCGGTCAGGCAGCCCAGGTGGGTGCACACTGCGCTGAGCGCAAAGAACCCTTCCTCGGCACGAACAAGATAAATTCCAGAATTGACATCCATGGTTACCGAGTTAACTGCGAAGCTGTCGGGTTTCCCGACATTGACGATGGCCGAGGGTTCATAGAGGACGTTGGGCGAGAGAAACTCGTACGAGAAGACAACTGTGCCCGCGGCGGCAACGCCCAGCGATCCGAGTCCGATCTTGGTAAAGAATGCTCTGCGATCAAACTCAACCGAGGGCTGCTTCATCAGTAATTGTTTTTCGTCAGGCATGAATTACCTCTTCACCGCGCCTGCCAGAGGCGGTCTGGACCGCAATGGACGGTCTATGGATTCCACGGAAATCAATCCGGTTGGGTCTGCGGAAACAAGGTCGAATGACTCCATGGTGATGGTGCCTGCGGGACAACGTGCCGCGCAAAGTCCGCAGCGGATGCATCGTGACTCATCTTTTAGCATTGCCGAGCCGGCGATTACTCCAAGCTCTTCTGCCCTGATGTCATCCAACTCCACACCGAGCAGATCGCGAACCTCCATGAGTTGCCCGGTTGTTGCTTCGTCGAAGGAGATGCGGTCGAGCGAGACAAGCTCCAGGCAGTTTTCGGGGCATACGTCAACGCACCCGCCGCACAGAATGCATGAAGTGCCGTCCTCAGGCGTGCCTTCGAAGACCGTGTTAACCCAACAGTGCAAGCAGCGTTGCGCTTCGGCCATTGCAGATTCGGCGTCGAAGCCTATCTCGACCTCAGTCACTCCAGTGCGGCGGTTGAGTGGCAGCATGGGTATCTGCGGCCGCAGCAGGTCGAGCAGGTCAAGCGGCATGCGATGACGCTCAAGCACCTCCACTTCCACGATGGGGGCGGCGTGGTCGTTGCCGCGCAGAAACTCATCGATACCGACTGCTGCGCGCTTGCCATCGGCAACGCTGTCGATGATGAGGCGCGGCCCAAAGACGCAGTCGCCTCCGGCGAAAACACCCGCAGTAGATGTCATCAGCGTTTGGGGGTTCACAGCGACCAATCCACGCGGCGAGATTTCCACGCCATCTTCCGGGCTAAGAAACTGAAGATTTGGCGCTTGACCGATGGCCATGATGATGGTGTCACAGGCAAGGCGCGTCTCGCTGTTGTCATAGAAAGTGGGGTTAAAGCGGCGGTTGGCATCGAAGACCGACTTGGTCTTGAGCACCTCAAGCGCGACGGTCCGTCCATTCTCGCCGATGATCTGCTTCGGGCCCAAGCCGGGATGGATGATGATTCCTTCTTCTTCGGCTTCTTCAATCTCCTCGAGTGCGGCGGGCATCTCTTCGCGGTTCTCCAGGCAGACCAGATGCACCTCTTGTGCACCAAGCCGCAGCGCAGAGAGTGAGACATCCATCATCTCGCGGGCAGCGACTGCATCCATGTTCCCTTGTGATGGCTCGAAGGTTTCTACTCCGCCTGCATGCTGGCGCAGCACTTCACGGGCCGCGGACCGAGCCACGTCCATGGCCACATTGCCGCCGCCAATTACCAGGACCTTCTTCCCAATCGTGAACCGGTAACCGAGATTTACATTGAGCAGAAAATCGATACCTTTGTAAACCCCGTCCAGGTTCACGCCTGGAATGGAGAGGTCGCGGCTGCGGTGCGCGCCGACTGCAATCAGAACGGCATCGAAGTCTCTTCGCAGATCGGCGATGGTGAAATCGCGCCCGGCCGCCTGGTTCAATTTCAAAGTGATATCGCCGGTAGAGAGAATCTCGCGTACTTGTGCCTCCACTACGTCGCGGGGCAGGCGATATTCCGGCAGACCGAGATAAAGCATCCCGCCTGCCACCTGCGATGCTTCAAAAATCGTGACGGCGTAGCCCATCAACGCAAGGTCGTGAGCGGCAGAGAGCCCCACCGGACCCGCGCCCACAATAGCGATGCGAAAAGGAAGTTTGGGCTGCGTGCGGCCGGCGTTCACGTCAATGGCGCGCCGCGACTCCGGACCGTATTGCTCGGTAAGGAAGCGCTTGAGCGCCCGAATCGCGATCGGCTTGTCGATCTCCCCGCGGCGGCAAGCCGTCTCGCAAGGATGAGCGCAGACGCGTCCGCAGATGCTGGCCATTGGATTGGGTCCGCGCGCAGTGCGGTAGGCTTCTTCAAACTCGCCCTCTGCGATGAGCGCAACATAACGGCCGGCGTTGGTGTGCGCGGGGCAGGCCATCATGCAGGGGAAGTTCGTGTTCAGCCAATCCCTGTCAACTTTCTTGTCGACAAAGCGTTTCAGCATCCAGGGTCCTCTTCTGTTGGGAGAAGAAGCTGCGGGCGGCAAGAGAAGGCTCTTCCGCCCGCGGTTTTACTTGCTGAGTGCGAAATCCGCCGTGGTGTCTCCGGCAACCTTCACCGGATTGGATTTGCTCTTTGCTCCCTCGTTCCATGCGGTCACTGTATACGCGCCGTCCGGAACGTTCTCAATTTTGAATTCGCCAGACTTGTCCGTCACCGCAAAGTAGGGCGTGGGAGAAACGATCAAGTAACCCGACATGTCCGGGTGGACATTGCAGAACAGCGGGACGATACCGGGGTTGTCAAATTTGAACGATTGCTTTTGCCCCTTAGGCCAAGTGCCCATGTTATGCCCAAGCTTCTTGTTGCCGCTTATGGAAGGCCAGAAGACGTTGTGCGCAACACTGTCGCTGTTGAGGAATTCGACCGTTGTGCCCTGCTCGACTGCAACGATGTGCGGCACGAACATCAAGCCCTTCTGGTCGATGGTGACGTGTTCGGTGGGAGTGGGAAAGGTTTTTCCGGCAACGGCTTCAACGTATACAACGGATTCGCCCTTGACTCCGGAAATTTTGCCGTGAATAGTGCCCGCAAAGGCCGCGGTGCCGAATGCGATCGTTGCGGTGAGTGTTACCAAAGCGATGCGTTTCATATGTTCTCCTGTTTGTGAAAGAGCGAAGTCCTGAATGGCGCGCTTACGGGCATTCCAGCCAGCATCAGAAAAGGAAGCGCGCAAGTAAGTAAACTGTGTTGTTGTCGCTTGCGTCGCGCCCTGCGCCGTCATAATTGGTGGCCGCGCCATTGAATCGAGTGTAATCGGTGTACTGAACGGCCAGATCGAGATTCTGAATTGGCCAGTAGGAGACATTGGCCATGATTCCCGTGCTTCGCGGGTTGCCGTTGGCGCTGCCCGTGACCGCGGTCTGTGGGTACAAGGTGGAATCTGTCGTTCCGTTAGTCAGGAACCATCCAAAGGTGCCTGAGAAACGATTCCCCAGGTGATACTCGACGTTGGCGTCGCTTGCATTCAGATGGTGCGGGCCTGGGTTTGCTGCTTCGTCTGCCACACTTGCCACCAGTGCTGAATTCTCCCGAATATATGTGCCGCGCAGAGAAAGAACATCCTTGCCGATGGTTCGGTCATATTGAATATCGGGGCCAAAGTCCGTGTAACTATTCTCGGGTCCGGTGATGTTCCCGGGCGTTGACTTCATATGAATGCCGTAGACGCCGACCTCCAGGTTTGCTGTTCGGCCACTCTGCTGCCATGCCAAGCGCCAGTAAGGCGCTACACCGCGAATGTTATTGGAACAGCATTGCCCCGTTGTCGGCTGAGTATCGCCTACGTGATCGGAGCGATAGAGGGTTCCGGCGAAATACACATGCTGGTCCCACATGGTATAGGCGCCCAATCCCGCCACATCCTGCGCCAGAAGTCCATTGATCACCGGTACCGCTGCGGGAGTCGGAACTGAGTCAGGGGCGATAAAAGGAAAGCCCCACGCAGGGGTGCTGTTCCAGAGATCTTCGACAGTCGGGTTGTTGTTCAGAGTAATGCCGTAGTCCCATTCTTTTCCCGCTACTTGCATCTTGTTGGCATACCGGATATCGGTGTTATCGATGCTGAAGTGGTCATCTTGCACGTTATACGTCACTTGGAGAAAGCTGCCCAGGTGTGTGGCCCAGGCTCCAGCGAGGAAAAGCGCTATGTCCTGAGGGAATTCAGAATTCCAGTTCTGGGTGGCGGGCTGGGGAACTTTGGTGCCAGTCGTCGAGGCCTCTAGAAATGCGCTCAATGGAAGGGACTCAAGAATGTTCATGCCTGAACGGCGCTTGTCGGACGGAGCGGTGATACTGTTCGCTGACCTGTCTGAGAACGCCAGAAGCTTGAACAGCCGCCCTGAGTTGTTTAGTTCCGGCGGTGTGGTATGGCAGCCGCTGCAGGGCAAACCGGTCTGACGAGCGTAACTGGGAAGCGCCATTGCACTGGGAGTTAATCCCCAGGAACCGGCAAAGAATGCAAACACACAAAGCGGGATGTTACGTCTCATGATCCTCCTTCTGACAAACTTCATGCAGCCTCATGTCCACAGTGCGCCGACTCGTTAGAAAGACAAGGGACAGCCGCTTTACCATTCATCGACGGTGCCGTGTGTTGCAAATCACAAACCGAAGTACTCGATCTCAACGAATTGTGACCTAGCTCACCTGTCTACCAATGTGACGACTGTCACTGGACTCTGAGTTGGTAATGTTGTACCGGCGTCCGGGAGAGACCTGTGTTCTGGCCACGACCGGAATCTGCACTGCGAAACGCCGCAGTGTTCGCCGCATCAGCGGCTTCGTTCTGGTCGGCGATCCGGACATTGATATGTAGTGACCGGTCAAGATGCGCTGGTCGTTTTTCCGATCGAGGAAAGGGTCAGCCGCAGCCGTGGCAGGTATAAGCGACGATTGATCACGGGAGTGCCGCCAAATGGAGGCACGCAGACGGCGATGGTGGGGCGCTGCTGTTGCGCGAGGTGGAGCGGAAGATCAACCTGCTTGGCCGTCTGGCCGCCTGCTTCTCTGTGTGGTCGCCAAGGCGGAGTTCCTCGACAAGTGCCAGAACCCGCGCTTCATGGTTATTTCGGCTCTGTACCGATGAGTGGGCCGCGCAGCAGTTGTACGAGAACTTCTACTGCGCCCGCGGCGAGATGGAGAACCGTATCAAGGAGCAGATGTGCCTGTTCGCCGACCGGCTCTCCACCGACGAGATGCCCGGCAACGATCTGCACCTGTACTTCTCTGCGCTCGCCTATACGCTGATGGAAGCGCTGCGCAGGCTGGCTCTGAAAGGCGCCGAGTGGGCCGAGGCGCAGGTCTCGACCATCCGCCTCAAGCTGTTCAAAATCGGCGCCCTGGTACGCCTGAGCGTGCGCCGCGTTGCGTTGGAAATGAGCTCGGCCTACCCGTGGAAAGACATCTACGCGGCCACCTTCGCTGCTCTGCGCTGCTGAGGCGCCGCAAAACTGCCCAACAACCCAACTTTCCGCCGCGCAGAACGCACCGGCGGCCGGAGCCATGCGCAAAATCGTCTTCCTTTCCTTTTGACCAATTTTCGCGTTTGCGTATTCCCCTCATATGACTCGTGCGAGAGAATAGGATGTGCTTCGGCCGCCTGCCGCATCTTTTGCGAGAACCCCCTTTCTGATGAGGTCCTCGATGTCGCGCAAGGCCGTATCCTGCGAGCATTTGGCAAGCTTTGCCCACTTTGACGACGTCAGCTTGCCCTCGAACCCGTTGAGCAGGCGGTTGACGATATTGCGCTGCCGCTCGTTAAACTCCACGCCCACGAAGCGCTCCCAAAATCGCGCCTTGTTAAGGACCACGGCCAGGATCGTCTCAGCATGCTCGAACGCCCGGCTGAGGCATCCGAGAAACCATTCGAGCCAGCGCGTGATGTCGAGATCGCCCTTCTGTGTGGCTTCAAGGATGTCGTAATAGGCTTTGCGCTCCTGCCGGATCTGCGCGGACATACTGTAAAACCGCTGCGGGCTTCGTTCTGAACGAGCGAGAACCATATCCGCAATCGCCCGTGCGATACGTCCATTGCCGTCGTCAAACGGATGGATGGTGACAAACCACAGGTGCGCGACGCCGGAATTGACGACAAGATCGGTCGAATTGTCCTTTTCGAACCAGTCGAGGAGTTTCTTCATCTCAAAGCGAATGCGCTCGGCCACGGGCGCTTCATAGTGGACGCGCTCCTTGCCGATCGGACCTGACACAACTTGCATCGGGCCGGTTTTGTCGTCCCGCCAGGCGCCAACGTTGATCCTCACCATCCCGCTGCGGCCGGTAGGGAACAAAGCAGCGTGCCAGTCGAACAGCCGCCGTGCGGTCAAGGGTTGATCGTAGCGCTGCGTCGCATCCAACACCATTTCGACGACGCCCTCGACATCGCGGTCCGCCGCCAGAAGGCCGCCGATGTTCATTCCGAGCCGCCGAGCAATCGACGAGCGCACCTGGTCCCGGTCAAGCTTCTCGCCTTCGATCTCGCTCGATTTAAGGACCTCTTCTGTGAGGCTTTGCAGCACGGCTTCCGCACGAAGCTGGAAACCGAGGCCCTCCATGCGCCCGATCAAACGCCCCTGCCGGTGCCGCACATCGACCAGAAGCTCGGAGACGCGCTCATGGTCCCAGCGAAAGCCAGGCCACCCCGCTCGCTCGTGAATGTAGATCTTGCTTCTTATTCTCCGCACCATGTGCATCGAATCTAGCGCTTATTCGCCGCAAAAGCAAGCTTATTCTCCGCATGATATGCGGTGATTACGGCTCCCATTCGCCGCATGTCCGGCATTCTCTGCGGCCTCGACGTCATGACCTCTTTCCCGCGACCTCGAGTAACGGCGGGGTTCGGTCACTTTAACCGCCGCCGCTTGCCGTCAATGACGCTCTTTGGCTCCCCGTGACCTCTTTCGCCCCGCCCTGGGGGTCACTTCAAACGAAAGAGGTACATCGTGCAAACCACGCTTGCCTGCTACCGAATCATCTGGCCCAAAGACTGGCCGGACGGCGAAGGACGCATACCAAGCGATCAGCAGATGTTCGATCTGCTCGAATTTGGCTACGAGCTCATCACGCTTCCGCAAGCGTATTCCCATCACGATTTCTTTCGCCACGATTATCTCAATTACGACGCAGAGGCAGGGCGCGAGAAATTCGCGCACGACGTGAACCGCATCTTCGAGCGTCAAGGTCTGGCCTTCGAACTCCGCGGAGCAGAGATCGTAAGATTAGCTCTCACCGGATTCCAGGAAGGTCTTGCGACGACCGTCTTTCGAACCGGAGATGCCGATCTCGACCGGTTGTTGGAAATTGCTCGCGAGAAGTTCCTCAATCGTTCCGCCGATGTCCGCAGGGAAGGGCTTGAGAAACTCTGGGACGCGTGGGAACGGTTGAAAACCATCGAACCCGGCAGGAACAAGAAGGCCCAGGCCACGGCGTTGTTCGGCCGCGCCGCGACTGAGCCAATGTTGCGACAACCTTTGGAGAGCGAGGCGAGAGAACTCACCGAAATCGGAAACACCCTTATGATCCGGCACACCGAAGTCGGAAGGCCCCCAATTGCCGAATCCGCGCAGGTTGACTACCTGTTCCACCGGATGTTCGCGCTGGCGCGGCTGCTTCTCAAATCAAGCGCTCGTGGCGGATGAGCCTTCAGCCCTTCGCGAGACGGATTCCGGACCGCCAGCCCGTTCGTCAATCGTGCGGGCATGTCGCGTCTCCGTGGACATGGGGAATGCACCGTTGAGATTGTCAGGTACCTTCCGCAGGAGGAGTTCACTCAGAACAATTCCGAGCACGAAGCATTTCATGGGGGCGGATCCCATTAAGCGAAGCAGGAAAGAAATTCGCGAAATCGCCCATGTTCTTCATCGCCAGAACAAAGCCACAGAAACGCTATCGTTTTTGTTTGCAATTTACTGTCAATTTCCCAAGCTGAATGTCGCCGGTGCGATCCCGGTTTCCCGCTCTGCATTGCTTTTCTGGAGACAACGAGAAGCCATGCTGAGACACGCTCCCACTCAACGCCCTAGTGGGGGGAGACAGTAGTTGAGACCTTTTGAAAATGTACCGCTTTTGTACCGCCGAGATGCCGATTGACGCGATTTTAGCGATTTCAGAGGATGTGATCAGCGTCAAGGGAGAACCGCTGCGGCTGTTGATTTTTCCAGTACTTTTGCCAAAATGATGGTGGATTCGCGCAAGCGGCTGGATGAGGCGGGACTGTTCGAGTCCTATAGGAGGCGCTAGATTTGCGTAGGCCGAGTCACGGTCATGGAAGGAATCCGGGATGCTGTGAGTGGACCAAGCCAAGTGGCTGAAGGAACTCGAGCAGGAGAGCGCAGAGCTGAAGTGGCAGCTAGTCGAGATTTAGCCTGGATAAACAGATCCATCAGGTAGGCGAAAAATGTATTGCCTTCTTGCTTCCGCACGATGAGTTTCTGTTGTTCATTCGGAGAGGTAAGCAGTTCGGCAGACGAATGGAAGCCCGTTCAATCCACCGGAGAATTTTGTACTACTTTGTACTTCATTCCGCGAAAAACCGCGTCAAAATTCCCCATTGATACTGGGATTTCTAAAATCGCACATCCGGCCGCGACCTCTTGACTGGGTGAAGTTTTTCCATTAATGATGAGAAATCCGGAACGGGCGAGAAACGATTCCCGGTAGCGCTACCAGCCCTTTTCATCTGATTAATTCCACATCACTTAGCTGCAAACCTCGGTCGTTGTACTACACTTGAACTACATTTGACGATTTCTCGTCGGTGGTTCTCGAAGTTCGCCCCGGAATTCAGTACTAGATACCGAATGCCATGGGCGACGTTACTGTACGCATCTACGAGCGGGTAAAGTTCGACAATCGATGGACAAGAGCGCCTGTCCCGGTTCCCGAGCGGCGCATGCTCGACGGTAAACTGCTCCTGAAGGACGATCGCAGAGGGATCTTCCAACTCTCCTGGTTCGAGAATCGCGAGAAGCAGTTTCAGGAGGTCAAGTGCCGCGTCTCCGACCGCGAGCTTCCATTTCTCTCTCAGGCGATTGCTCAAGCCGAGGACAAGGCCTGGTTCCTATCGAATCAGCACCGTCAGGTCTCTTTCCGAAAGTGCAACCGATGCGACGGTTCCGTTACAAAGCGACCTTTTGCGGGCAGTTGCTCATCATTGCGCTCTCGATCCAGCTGCGCCTCTCTGCCCAATCCCCGGCCAGCCCGTCCGTTCCAGTCGCCAAATCCGAGCAGGTCACCGTCACCGCCTATCGCGCTCCACTCGGCGTGTTGGCAAGCCCGGTTACCACGCGCCTGCTCACGAGTCAGTCACTGCGCAGCACCGCCGCCATCACCTTCGATGACCAGTTGCGCACGCTTCCCGGCGTCGAGCTTTTTCGTCGTTCCAGTTCGCTCGTGGCCAATCCCACCTCGCAGGGAATCAGCCTTCGCGCCCTCGGTTCCACCTCTGCCAGCCGCACCCTCGTCACTGAAGACGATGTTCCTCTCAATGACCCGCTCGGCGGTTGGATTCATTGGCAGGAGCAGCCCGAGCTCTCCATCAAAGACGTCGAACTTGTCCGCGGCGGAGCCAGCGACCTCTACGGATCGAGCGCCATCGGCGGCGCCGTCAACCTGATTCCTGTGCGCCCCCTGTCGCACCAGGCCGAACTCAGATCCAGCTTCGGGGGAGAAGGCACGTACGATAACAGCCTGCTGGCTGCGGCTCATCCAGGTCCGTGGAATCTCCTCGCCGCCGGCGGCCTCATCGGCACCGACGGATACATTCAGGAAGCTCCATCCCAGCGCGGCCCGGTCGACGATGCCAGCAACGTTCACAGCCAGAACGCCCTGCTCACGGCCGGCCGCGATTTCGGAGATCTCAAGCTCTTCGTGCGCGGCAGCGGTTTCGAAGAGTCGCGCCACAACGGAACTCCCTACCAGAGGAACGCAACTCGCCTCATTCGCTACAGCACGGGCGCCGATTGGCAAAATGCGCGCAACTCCGCGCTCGCCCTGCGCCTCTACGGATCGTCGGAGCGCTATCGCCAGACCTTCTCGAGCATTTCGAATCTTCCCAACTTTGGCGATGCGGCGTGCAGTTTTCGTTGTGGTGAAACTCCCACGCGCTTCTCCTTCGTCCCCGACAACGAGCTCGGCGCCGCCGCGCATTGGAGCCAGCCCTTCGGTGCTGGCCTGTTGCTGGTTGCCGGAGCCGACGCGCACGACGTCCGCGTCTGGGACCGCGAGCAAGCGTACGGCAGCTCCGCCGTGCTCACCAACCTCGCCGACCATCAGCGCGATTCGGCAGCCTACGCTGAGGCTATGTGGGTGCACAAGGCTTGGACGCTCGTCGTTTCAGCACGCATTGACTGGTTCCAGAACTACGACGGCCACGAAATTCAATGGAACGGCTCAACTTGGACGTCCGTTTCACAACAGCCAGTCCGAAACCAGGAAAAAATCTTCGATCCGCGGCTAGGTCTGTCGCGCAAGTTGTCGCCGCACTGGGCGCTCACGGCCTCGGGATTTCGCGCCTTTCGCACTCCCACGCCCAGCGAGCTCTACCGCTCCACGCAGGTCGGCAACCAGCTCACTCTCCCCAACGGCAATCTCTTCAGCGAGCGCGCCACCGGATGGGAAGCGGGCATCGCCGGCGAGCGCTCCTGGGGCAGCATCCGCTCCAGCTACTTCCTTACCCAGGTCAATCGCCCCATCGCCGCACTCACCATCAATCCCAACTCTTCGCCGATCCTGCTCATGCGCGAGAATCTCGGCCAGATCGAGAGCCGCGGCGTCTCTCTCGATTTCGAACTTGCGCCCCGCACCTGGCTGGTTGCCGATGGCGGCTACCAGTACGCCCATGCTGTGGTCTCGCGTGGTAGCCAGGACTTCGGCAAATGGATTCCCGAGGTCGCCCGCAACATGGCCACTCTCAACTTGCGCGCATCCCGACCGTCTCTCGGAACCATCAGCCTGCAAAGCCGCCTCAGCGGCCGTCAATTCGACGACGCCGCCAACGCCAATCTCATTCACGGCTACTTCCGCCTCGACGCCTACGCCTCGCACAACTTCGGCAAGCGCTTCGAGCTTTTTGCCGCCGGCGAAAATCTTTTCAACCGTTCCATCGAAGTCTCCAAAACTCCCACCACTACGTTCGGACAGCCGCGCACAGCGTGCGCCGGGTTCCTTGTGAAGCTGGGTGAGTAAAAGGGGGCCGCTGGGACGGAGTAAAAGGGAACCAGTTAGAAGTACTTAATGTAGGGTATTTCGGGGAGAAGGGGCTCTGGAGCGTAGCGGAAGAGGCCCTTCTCCTGCGAGTTGCGTTCGGGGCGGGGTTGGCGGGTTAGGGCTGGGTGCGTTTGCGGTGGCTTTGCTTGAGGCGGAAGCTTAAGTCTGTCCTCAAGAAGGTGAAAATTGATCTTGATAACCCCGATTCAGACTAAGAATAGGATGCGCGTTGAGAGTTCAAATCGGATCTTGGAGCCGAGTGCTCAAAAGCTTACCCCCGTCAAGGAAACAACCCTCCACCCTGCGCAATTCCCGGTCCTCTTGAGGGAACGGCTCCAAGGGAGATCTGTCGCTGAGGTGGCCGAGTTCGTCCGACCGCATTCATTTCACTTTGTATGCATCAGATCCTGCGTTACTTTGTAGTTTCCCGGGCCGCCAGTGACAGCGATCGACACCACGGCGCCCCCATTCTTCTTTTTGAAAAAGGGAGCTAGCGGCTTCAGCAGCCACGACTTGAACCCTGTCGCGGTGTGCGAAATGTCGGTATCCATCTTCAGATTCCCGACCAGGCGAACATTCTTATTGTGAAAGTTGAACGTGCCCTTCACATCCGCCTTGGCTCCGGCCACCTGAAACGTGAGCCGTTGTGAAGAAGCAATGCCGTCCCGAATCCTTGCCGTACCCCTGAGTGTTGAAAGCGCATCGGTAGTCGAACCTGAGGTCTTATCGCCCGAGCCCTCATCCGAGCCGGCCGGTTTGTTGCTCTGTGCCCGCAGGCTGAACGCCGAAAGGCTCTGTTCCGTCTGCCGATCCGAAACGCGCTCCCCAGGAGCGACGAAGGCCCCGTCCACACGCAGCCGCTGCAGAAATCCATCTCCTGGCGGCCCCACATACGCATGGCTCTTCAGCCACACCGGCCCCACAATCGGCACATCCTCATGAATGAACGGCCGCAACACGTCCTCCGCACGCCCGCGCGTCACTGCAAAATCCAGATTCGTAATCTTAGGCGACCCCGCTATCTCCCCTTCCGTATGAATCGTCGTCGCCCCGATCTTTATCTCGATGCTGTGAATCTTCAAGTCACCGTTGGTGCCGTCAATGGTGCATTGAATCGTCCCCAACACCGGCGTCGGCTTCCCCTTCTCCACTGCGAAGTCAGGAGTTTTGGTACTGGCATCCGCCTCAATCGCCCCTAGCACTCCCTTGAAGTGCCCAGAGGAATCGAGATTTCCGCTAATGTTTCCGACGTCATGCAGATCGACAGAGGAGAAAGTGAAGTCGCCAGACACTGGCGTCGAGCTCATATCCTTCGGATTAATCGGCCCGAAGCCACCGTGGGCTTGAATGCGTCCAGTCGGCTCGGCGTTCCGCATATCGACCGCATACGTCATTGCCTCGCCCTGATGCAGATTGTGCAACTCAAGCTGCGCAATCGGAAACGAGAGGCGGTTCCCGTCCGCGCGCATGACGTCCAACAGACTGCTGTGGACCACCATCCGATCGATCCTTGTCGTTGGTCCGTCAAAATCTGAACTGCTGCCCGGCGGAAAATCCATGTGATTCTCGCGGCTTCCGATCGCCGGCACAATGATGTGCAAACCCGTAATATCCACCAAATGCACACGCTGCCGCAGCATAAGCAGGTCAATCCAACTCCCTTGCACCACCATCGTCTCCACCGAACCAAGCGGCGGAAGATAAGGCGCAGACTTCCGGCGCAAGGTCAGGCCAGTGGTGACGAAGCCAGGGTTGGGAAAGTATGTGCGGTGATAGTGGGTGATCGTGACCTGGCTGGCGAGAACGTCCTCGAGCATGGGCTTGATGTTGCGATACCGATAGGGCCAGTTCGCACTCGCCAAATAGAAGCCCGCCACTAGCAAAACGACAAACGCAACACCCGCAACAAGCATCCACCCTCGTGCTTTGTTCCACGGTCGAGCGGAAGATCTCACAGCCGGTAATAGGGAAGTGTGTACCATAGCCTATGCTGCCGGGTTTCTAGAACCGTCGCGATAATACATCGACTTCCTTTAGGAGGCGAAGCTCTAATGGAATGCTGCATTCTGCTCTAAACGGATCGATCGGCGCCAAGCCCGGGCCCGGGAGGAACGCCCAACTCGTGCCGCGAGGAGCCTTCCTTTAGATTCACTTACTTGTCTGGGCAATGCTGTGCAGAATCGCTCATTGTTTGAAGAGTTTTCTCCTACACTTGTGCCTCGCCAAAACTCCATCCGGAAGTAAATTGCGACTGCTCGATGCCGCAAAGGCGGACAAGTCGCAGTTGTGGGACGCCGGAAACTCGTGCGGCACAGACTGATCTCAGTAGTGCCCAGAGTTTTTCGCACTTTCGTTCTTTGTCAGCATGTTGGAAGCTTGTTCGGTCGAAGCTGTTTTGCTCCTGGCCCCCATGAGGCCTGGAGCAGAGCGGTCAGGCGATGGCCACGGTTTCGGCTAGCCGGTCCATCTGCAGATAGCGTTTGCTGCCCCATCGGGTTGCGGCCACATGTCGTAGCCGCGCCGCCACCAGCATCAACGCGCTCTTCCCGTCGGGAAAGGCGCCCACCACTCGCGTTCGTCGCCAGCGGGGCCAACGCGGTAGACCGGGATCGAACCGGCGACATTCAGCTTGGGAAGATGGACGTAAATTGCAAACAAAGAACATAGCGGATTCTCGTACTCCATTCTGGCGATTGGAAATACGGGATTTTCGAAAATCTGCTTGGCAGAATCCTTAACGGTGTTCAAACGGAGTTCACCCGGCACTATTCGAACAACGCATTCCTTTGCGTTTTGAGTGTTGTGAGTGGCTTGTCGCCGATACTTCAGTGACGCAATCTAGCTCGCGTCACGTTCGAGTTACCGGTAATCATTACCGAGCGCAGATGGACCGATGAAGCCGGCGTCCAAATCAGCCAAATCGCTCGCGTGACGCCGAACCGCAGTCATTCGGTCCCAGTGCGGATTCGCGTTTGACATCTGCACTTCAGGGCTTTGTCGGATCGGGACTATTGAACTCCTCCACTCCTACGACGATTGTGTTAACTCTGCTTTATCGAGCAGCATGGTATAATTCCCCAACTTTAAGGCAGCTTTTTTCTGGTAGTCGGAGGCGCTGATTCCGTATCTCTTTCCGTCCGCGCCACGGGTCCGTTTATTGAGGTGAATGAGCGATGTCAGCAAGATCTGCTCTTGAACCCATTGTTTCGTCTTCTTTCTCTCTTGATAGCCGCATCTCCACAAGAAAAAGATGGCGGCAGGTTATCTCACTGGCCGGGGCGTTAGCGCTATTGGCAGTCTCCCACACGAGTACTGCCCAAATGGTCGCCGCGCCGCCTCTGCAGGTATTGGCGAATCACGTGCCCAAAATCGTGAACGGACAGAGCGCACGATTCCTCGGAACCCTCCCCGACAGCCAAAAGATGCAACTGACCATTGTGCTGCCCCTGCGGAACCAGGATCAGTTGGACCAACTTCTTGTGCGCTTGTACGATCCGGCCAGCTCCGACTAGCACAAGTTTTTGAGCGTCGAGGAGTTTACCGATCAGTTCGGACCGACCGAAGACGACTACCAGGAAGTAGTCGGTTTTGCGACTGCCAATGGATTTACCATCACCGGGCCGGTAAAAAACAGGCTTGTCGTTGCTGTCGAAGGAACCGTGGCCCAGGTCAACAGCGCATTCCATGTGCGGATGGGCGAGTATCAGCATCCGGCGGAGAATCGTTCCTTCTTTTCGCCGGACCGCGAACCCTCCATAGCTCTGCGCGCCCAGATTGCCCACATCGACGGCATGGATAGCCTCGCTCTGCCGCACGCGATGAACATTCTTCCCAACACGAACGTGCCCATGGCGAGTGTGAACGGGTCGGGGCCTGGGGGAAGTTACCTCGGCAGCGATATGCGCGCCGCCTACTACGGCGGGAGTGCGCTGACCGGCCTCAATCAGACCGTGGCGCTGGTCGAGTTTGGCGGGTATCTGAAGAGCGATGTCGACCTGAACTTCAGCGGCGCCGGCCAGACCTACAGCGTTCCTCTACAGAATATTCTGGTCGGAAGCGCGACGAACACGGTTTTTCAGCAGGATGCCGAACAAGTATTGGACATCGTACAGTCGATCGGCATGGCGCCTGGGCTCAGCGCCGTGCAGGTATATATCGGCGATCCGACATCGGAGTCCTCCGCTGCAGCGGTTCTGAATCAGATCGCTACCGACAACACGGCAAAGCAGATTGGATGTTCGTGGGGATGGATTCCGGGCAGCATTCCTGCGCAGGAAGCCATTCTTCAGGAAATGGCGGCGCAAGGACAGACATTCTTTGCCGCCTCTGGAGACGACGGCGCCTTTCAGGCTTCGATCAGTCCATATTTTTATCCCGGCGAGAGCCAGTATGTGACCGCAGTAGGCGGAACACACTTGACAACCTCAGCGGCGGGCGGCGCCTGGTCAAGCGAAGTCGCATGGAATTCCGGCTTTTACGGAAGCGGAGGCGGGATCAGCCCCGATAGTATTCCGATTCCAAGCTGGCAAAGCGGATTGGCGACCTCGAGCAATGGGGGCTCGAACACTTTGCGTAATGTGCCCGACGTGGCCGCGGAAGGGGACTTTGACAATTTCGCCTGCAACCTGGGTTCGTGCGCCGAAGATTGGGCGGGCACTAGCTTCGCGACGCCCCGCTGGGCCGGCTTCATGGCGCTGGTCAACCAGCAGGCGGTTGAAGCCGGAAACGCCCCGCTCGGTGGAATCGGGTTTATCAATGCTGCATTGAGCCAGATCGGCGCCGGCACGAACTACAGCGCGGATTTCCATGACATCCAGTCAGGCAACAACGATACGGACAATCAGACCGTCTGGTTCAGCGCAGTTCCAGGCTATGACCTTGTCACGGGCTGGGGCAGTCCCGCCGGCCAATCGCTCATCGATGATCTGGCCGGAAAAGCGGTGCCGGGCTTCTGGATCTCTTCGTCCGCCGGCACGGTGAACGTAATACAGGGCGCCAATGCTACGGCTACGATTTCGGTCATCGACGCGGACGGTTTCAGCGGGAACGTCAACCTGGCGGTGACATCCACTCTGCCGAGCGGTGTGACGGCATCCTTCAGCCCCACCTCGACGAGTAGCTCGAGCGTGCTCACGCTGACCACCTCGAATGCTGCGGCTCAAGGTTCCTACTTGGTCACGATCACCGGCACATCGGGCACGATCACAGAATCGACAACGGTCGATCTCGTGATCCACGGACCGAGCTTTACCTTGTCGTCTGGGTCCAGCCTCACGGTCGATCAGGGCGCCAGCGCAACTTCCACGATTACGGTGAACGATCTGTATGGCTTTACGGGCAGCGTCAACTTGCAGGTTTCGGGTCTGCCAAGCGGCCTGACCGCCTCTTTCGGCACTAATCCGGCCAGTACGACTAGCATTCTGACCTTGACTGCAAGCAGTACAGCGGCACCGTGGATTGGCTACATCACGGTCACCGGTACATCCGGCTCCCTCACTGCTTCGACCCAGATCTATGTGAATCTGGTTGCGCCCGGATTTACCTTGTGGACCAGCAACAGTCTCTCAATGGGTCAGGGATCGACGAGTTCGACCCTTGTGGAGATTTCACCGTTCAACGGGTTTACCGGGAATGTGACGTTATCGGTCACCGGCTTGCCGAGCGGAGTGACCGCTTTATTCACGCCAAATCCCATCACTTCCAGCGGGGAGTTAACGATCGTCGCCAGCAGCTCGGCCGCGTTGGGGAGCGCGACGCTGACCATCACCGGAACTTCGGGATCGATCACGGCCACGGCTACCTTGACACTGACCGTCAACGCTCCCGGATTTACGCTGAGCGGCGGCGGAAGTGTCTCGCTTGGTCAAGGATCGACGGCGACGAGTTACGTGTATGTTAACGATCAGTACGGCTTTAATGGAAGCGCCACATTGTCGGCTTCCGGTCTCCCTGCCGGTGTAGCTGCAACCTTTGCTACAAATCCCACAACGTATAGCAGCCAGATAACTTTCACGGCAAGCAGTTCGGCTGCTGCCGGAACATACACGGTGACGGTTACCGGTACAGCGGGCTCGGTTACCGCGACTACAACCTACATACTAACTGTGGGCGCTCCCACGTTTACCATCTCCGCGCCATCCAGCGAAACGCTTTCGCAGAGCGGAAGTTTGAGCGGTTATGTCTATGTCAACGATCAATACGGTTTCAATGGGAGCGTGACCTTCAGCGTAAGCGGCTTGCCCGCGGGGGTAACTGCGTCTTTCGGCACCAACCCAACAACCTATTACAGTCAGATGACGTTGACGGCAAACTCCTCCGCGGCCACCGGCAACTACTCCGTTACGATTACCGGAACGTCGGGGTCGATTGGCAAGGCGACGACGATGACCCTCTCCATCGTTGCGCCAAGCATCCAGATCTCCGCCTCGTCTCCTGTCACGCTGGGTATAGGCACATCCTCCTCAACGTACGTTTACGTGTATGGAAATAATGGCTTCAGCGGCAATGTAACTATGTCGATGAGCGGCCTGCCCTCCGGCATCACCGCGTCCTTTTCACCGAACCCAGTTAGCCTCACTGGCTATTCAAACTCGAGCCAGCTTACACTCACCGCTTCCGGGTCGGTGGCGGCGGGCAGTTACACCGCTACATTAACTGGAACCAGCGGGTCCTTAACCGCCTCTACGTCAATCACCATGACTGTGGCCGCCCCCGGCTTTACTCTCACCAGCTACTCGTCGCCGACAATTGGCCAGGGCGGGAGTGGAACCGCCTGGGTCTATGCGAATGGGATCAACGGCTTCAACGGCAGCGTGACGCTCTCCCTCGGCGCCCTGCCCAGCGGCGTCACCGCGGCATTCGGAACGAATCCGACGACTTACTCGAGTTCGATCACCTTCTCGGCCACGGACTCGGCGCCCACCGGAACATACTCTGTGACCGTAACGGGAACATCGGGATCAATCGTTGCAACCACGATTATGACGCTCACAGTTGCCACTCCGTCTTTCACGCTGAGCCCGGGCCAGAACACATATTCACTGAACCAGGGAGCAGCCGTTCAAAGCTACCTCTATTTGAATGGCGCGAACGGATTTTCCGGGGCTGTCACTCTGAGCGCCTCCGGGTTGCCCCCGGGCGTGACCTTGAGCTTTGGAACGAATCCGACCACTTACTACTCGTCCATGACTTTTGCGGCGAGCAGCTCGGCAGCGCCCGAAACCTCGACGGTCACAATTACCGGAACCTCCGGCTCGACCACCGCATCCACAACAGTCACGGTTACGGTGAACGCTCCATCGTTCACGCTCACACCAGCACCCGGCAGCATCACTTTCTTGCCCGGAGGCTCGGATAACACCTCTGTTACAGTGGTCGCGCTCAACGGATTCAGCGGCAGCGTGAGCTTCTCTATCGCCGGATTGCCCTCCGGAGTCACCCCCAGTTGGAACCCGGCATCGTCGGCCACCGGAAGCGTCCTTACTCTGACCTCAGCCAGTTCCGCGCAGCCCGGCACGGCGACGGCCGTCATAACCGGTATGTCCGGCTTGCTCTCCGCCACTGCTCAGCTGCCCATTACGATTCGTTCGCCTTCGGCCTCCACCGCAACGGCCCTCGCGATCACCGCCGCCGGCTCCTCCGTGACGACCACCACGTGGGGAACTCTGGTCACTCTGACCGCCTCGGTAACATCGGGCGGCTCACCGGTTACCTCTGGACTCGTCAACTTTTGCGACAGCGCGGCAAGCTATTGCGGCGATATCCACCTGCTGGGATCAGCCCAGCTGAACAGCAACGGCGCGGCGTCGATTAACCTGCTGCCGCTGCTCGGTAGTCACAGTTATAAAGCTGTCTTTGCCGGAACCGCGGCCAACGGAGCATCTGCATCTCCCACTGGCAGCCTGCAGGTCACCGGCGCTTATCCAACCATAACCTCGCTCACAAGTTCCGGGACCGTTGGCAACTACACGCTGAACGCTACGGTGAACGGAGCCGGCCAGCAGGCTCCTACCGGAAGCGTCTCTTTCATAGATACCAGCAGCGGCAATTCCACAATTGGATCCGCAAACCTGGTCGCCGGAACTCCGGCTCTCACCTGGTCGCAACTCAGTACCACGACGACGGGGCCTTATCCCGGCGCACTCGTCACCGGAGATTTCAACGGCGACGGCATCTCCGACGCAGCGATCCTCGATCCCTCACACAACGCCATCATCATCGAGCTCGGCAACGCCGATGGCACATTCACTATCAGCAATCTGAGCCCGCAAACGTCCGAGTATCCGGTGGCCATCGCGGCCGCGGATTTCAATCGCGACGGAAAGCTTGACCTTGCTGTGCTTACCCAAGGTGGAATCGTAAACATCTTTCTCGGCAATGGAGACGGCACGTTCAACATCGTCAGCACAAGCACGAACGCGGGTGCAGGCGCCTCTGCGATCGTCGCTGGGGATTTCAATGGAGACGGTATCCCCGACCTTGCCATCGACGATAGTACGAACAACAGGCTTGTGATTCTTCTCGGCAACGGCGATGGGACCTTCTCGGCCTCCACTTCCAATCCCGCCTCAGGTTCTTCTCCCGAGGGCATGGCAGTGGCCGACTTCAACGGCGACGGAATCCTGGACATCGCTGTCGGCAACTACGGCGGCACCATAACCATTTTGCTTGGCAATGGCGATGGAACCTTTTCGAGTGTGCCCAATACTCTTTCGGTCGGCACCGATCCGATCTCCATAGCCGTAGCGGACTTCAATGGCGATGGCAAACCAGATTTGGCTGTTGGCAGTTATTATTCCGGAGCTCTTTCGATCCTCCTGGGCAACGGTGATGGGACCTTCTCGGCCGCAGCCAGCCCATCTGTTAACTACTACTCCAGCGCAGTAATTCCAATCGACGTCAATCAGGACGGCATAGTCGACCTGGTTGTGACCTCGTCGAACGATTCCTCCGCAATGGTTCTACTGGGCAATGGAAACGGAACCTTTACTCAAGCTGCTTCTGTGGCGCTTCCGGGCACCGTGAACGGCGCCGCAGCCGGCAGAGTGACAAGCAGCGGCTTCCCTGGCGTGATTCTTTCGCTTTCTTCGCTGAGTGAGGCTGTTGCACTCGAACCGTATATGGCGCAATCGGCAACGGCAAGCACAACCTTAATCGGCATGGAAGCTACCGGATCAAACCTCGTCGACGCCAGCTACGGCGGCGACACAACGTACTCGGGTAGCAATTCCAGCACGGTTACGCTCAAAGGACCGAATAACGCGTCTACCGTGACCTGGGCTGCGCCGGCCTCCATTGTGTATGGAACGCCTCTGGGCGCCAGCCAACTAAACGCAACCGCGAATGTGCCGGGGACCTTTGTCTACTCGCCCGCAGCGGGAACCGTGCTGAGCGCCGGCAGCCAAACCCTTGGCGTGACGTTCACGCCAACGGATACGACGGACTATACAACCGTTACCGCATCGGTCACACTGCTCGTGACCCAAGCCACGCCAGCGGTGACAGTCACGCCATCGTCATCAAACATCACGACGGCGCAATCCTTGTTGGTCACCGTGACCGTCAGTGGCGGGAGCGGCAATCCGACGCCAACAGGCTCGGTGACACTAATGGGCGGCGGTTTCACTTCTGCGGCGACAACACTATCTAGTGGCAGCGCAACAATCAGCTTTCCCGCCGGAGCGCTCGCCCCTGGCACCGATCAGCTCACGGCCAACTACACACCTGACTCCGGCAGTTCCTCCGCCTACAACAGCGCATCGGGATCGGCGCCGATAACTGTGACAATGGCTGCGGCAACCATCGCGAGTCCAACGCCGGGCAGCACATTAACCGGGGCTTCAACTACCTTCACCTGGAACGCGGGCCCCAGTGGAACGACGGGCTACTACCTGTGGGTCGGCACATCGGCCGGCGGGGTCGATCTGGTGAACATTGGCCCTTTGAGCGGCACCAGCGCGACCGTAAACCTGCCCACCAACGGATCAACGATTTACGTGCGGCTCTGGACAGTCTTCAACGGCACGACCTACCTCTACAACGACTACACCTACACCGAGGCTACCAGTGCTGCGGCCATCACCAGCCCGGCGCCCGGCACCACGTTGACTGCGGCTTCGACCACCTTCACCTGGAGTGCGGGCCCCAGCGGAACGACGGGCTACTACCTGTGGATTGGCACGTCGCCCGGCGCC
>Ga0182027_10003145_pt1 | contig 26378 bp, 21 predicted proteins | sample 712E1DmetaG_FD_121300 | JGI IMG/M metagenome (GOLD analysis project Ga0182027, IMG submission 121300) | Permafrost microbial communities from Stordalen Mire, Sweden - 712E1D metaG (Illumina Assembly) | ecosystem: Environmental > Terrestrial > Soil > Wetlands > Permafrost | place: Sweden...
CCTCACACCTTTTACCTGCCGCCTACGCCATCTTAATCAGTATAGCCCTCAGCGTATCTGTCACATCCTCTTCTTCATCCACGCATCTTTCGAGGATCTCAAGGATTTTATTGTTTTTGAGAAGTTCTTTTGGATCTTCTTCTTTCTCAAATAACTCGGAGACACCGACAAAATATTGCTCGTCGGCTTTATGTTCAATTTCATTCACTTTATCGCAGGCTTTCAATATCTCATCTTTGTTGGCTGCAGCATCTTTCAGACCCTGAATACAGAACTCGATTTCAATTGCGGCATTACAGATCAACTCAGCCATTTCCTTATATACAGGAATTAACTTTTTCGGTTTGTACAGGCATATCCTGCGGCTGATTCCATTTATCGAATCCACAACATCGTCTATATGAGCTGTAAGTTCATGAATATCCTCCCTGTCGAAGGGTGTGATAAACGATTTGTTGAGCTGCACAAAGGTTTTGTTTGTTATCTCATCACCAATGAGCTCAATATCCTTGATTTCCTTATTAACCTTTTCATGGTCTTCAACTGTTGTTGAAGCCATCAGCGTTCTAAGCAGTTCAGCTGCTTTGACCAGATTTTTTGCATCCTCTGCAAAAAGAGGGAAAAATGAATGATCTTTCGGCACAAAGAATTTAAGAAACTTATCTATGTTCATCTTTATAATGTTTTATTTCAGATAAATAATTAAGACACCCAATTAAAGAAAAGATACATAATAGATCCTATTGCTCCTGAAACAGGAATAGTAAGTATCCATGCCCAGAATATTTTAGTTGTGACACCCCATTTTACAGCTGAAGCGCCTTTACGGGCTCCAACTCCGATAATAGCTCCTGTAATAACATGAGTAGTGCTAACCGGAATTCCAAAATATGTTGCTATGAATAATGTAACAGAACCGGCTGTTTCAGCACAAAATCCCTCAAATGGTTTTAGTTTTGTTATTTTCTGCCCCATCGTTTTGACAATTCTCCATCCACCGAATAAAGTACCTAAAGCTATTGCAGTCTGACATGATAATTTGATCCACAGTGCAATAGGATCATTTTTTAAAACCAGACCTGAAACAAAAAGTGCAGCCCAGATGATACCCATTGATTTTTGTGCATCATTTCCACCGTGGCCTAAACTAAATGCGGAGGAAGATACTAACTGAATGCGACGGAACCATTTGTCAACCATTGATGGTGAAAACTTCCGGAAAATCCACATTATACCTGAAGATAATACAAAGGAAAACACCATACCAAGAATCGGAGCAATAAAAATAAACAACACAATTTTTACAAAACCGGCCGTTATAACAACTCCAAATCCTGAACTTGTAACCGCTGCACCAACTAAGCCACCAACAAGGGTATGGGAAGAGCTTGAAGGTAGACCCAGCCACCATGTAGCCAAATTCCAGATTATGGCAGCTACCAAAGCTGCTGCAATAACGGTTAGATTAAGAACATCAGGATTTACCACCCCTTTTCCGATCATTGTTGCAACTTTCATGGGAAAAACCGTAAAAGCAATAAAGTTGAAAAAAGCAGCCATCACAACTGCAGCAAGAGGGGATAAGACTTTTGTTGAAACTACTGTAGCAATAGAATTGGCTGAATCGTGAAATCCATTGAGAAAATCAAACACCAGTGTCAGGCCAATTACAATAAATAAGAAAGTCATAAGGTGACCATTTTATTTCAAAAGCGTTTCATAATTATTTCCAGGCTTCAGTCATATTGCGTTTAACAGATTGCAGATAAAATAAATACATCAAGCCGGAAAATTTTAGTTTAGTAGCCGAAAATTAACATTTATGTAATTAAGTACCAAATAAAGAATTTAAATATTAATAATTTGTTAATAATATTATTAATGCATTATTAATCAGGTAATTGATATTGACAATAGATAATCTTTATTATTTCATTTAAGAGCAGGTTTGAATTCTTTTTATTCACTCTAATCAGATAGAAGAGGAGGTAGCTGGGGGTGAACTAATCGAATTAAATTGAGAGAGATTTATTACCTGTTAATATAATTATTACTGATTTTCAATTCCTTATTACTCTTCAGGATGATTCAATATTGTCATTTTTGTTTTTAAGTAATTAATACTACCTTTACAATCTTGAATATTATTAATTTTAAATATTTGAATATGAGTGATATACAGAATCTTGAACCAAAACAATTATGGAATTATTTCCACGATATAACACAAATACCACATCCTTCAAAGAAGGAGCAGAAAATTGTCCAGTACGTCGTTGCCTTCGGGAAAAAACATAATCTCGAAACAATGGTTGATAAAACGGGGAATGTGATTATCCGCAAACCTGCTACCAAAGGGATGGAAAACTTAAAAGGTGTCATATTACAGGTTCACCTCGATATGGTTCCGCAAAAGAACAGTGATAAGGTTCATGATTTTGAAAAGGACCCTATTGAAACCGTGATTGATGGCGAATGGGTTAAGGCAAATGGAACCACCCTTGGATCAGATAATGGTATAGGAGTAGCTGCAGCACTTGCTGTGCTGGCATCTAAAGATATTGTTCACGGACCACTGGAAGCTCTTTTTACGATAGATGAAGAAACAGGTATGACAGGCATTTTCGGAATTGAAAAAGGTTTGCTGAAAGGTGATATTCTAATGAACCTCGATTCTGAAGATGAAGGTGAGCTTTATGTAGGTTGTGCAGGTGGAATTGATGTCGGGGCTGTTAAAAAATATGCTGAAGAATCTTCACCAAAGGGTATGTCTGCTTATAAAGTAATTGTCAGAGGACTAAAAGGTGGTCATTCAGGCGTCGACATTGCAATGGGAAGAGCTAATTCCAATAAACTGATGTTCAGGTTTCTTATGCAGGCAGAATCAGACTTTGGTATCAGGCTGGCTGAAGCAGCAGGTGGCGATCTTCGTAATGCAATACCGCGAGAATCTTATTCAATATTACTGGTACCTGAGATAAAAGCGAAAGAATTTGAAGCATTTGTAAAAGGGTATGATAAAATATATAAAGCAGAATTTGCAGAAACTGAACCTGATTTATCGTTTGTTTGCGAAAAAACTGCAACTCCTGCCAAGGTGATGAATCAGGGTGATCAATACAGGATTATAAGGGCAGTATTTGTCTGTCCTCATGGTGTTGTGCGAATGAGTCAGGCAATGAAGGGTCTTGTGGAAACATCTAATAATCTTGCTATTGTAACTTGTAAAGGAGGTAAATTTGAAGCTTATAACCTTACCAGAAGTTCTGTTGATTCAGCTAAAGATGCTATAGCCTGGAAGATTGCTGCAGTTTTCCAGCTGATTGATGCGAAAGTAGACCTTGAAGGCGGTTATCCGGGATGGAAACCAAATATAAATTCTCCAATTCTTAAAACTATGAGCAAGGTTTACAACGAAATGTTTGGCAAGGTACCTGAAATAAAAGCTATTCATGCAGGCCTTGAATGTGGAATTCTTGGCGGCGTTTATCCAAACCTGGATATGATATCTTTTGGACCAACGATCAGATATCCTCATTCTCCGGATGAAAAAGTACTTATAGATTCAGTTGTGAAATTCTTTGATTTTCTCACCGTTACATTAAAAAATGTACCCTTGAAATAGATAAGAATCAAATAAAATAAAAAGGCATTGAATAAAATTTTCAGTGCCTTTTTTCTTTGCCTACTGCCTACTTACCTCTTACCTAATCAACCTTTATCTCAACCAGTATATCATCCTTCATCACATTCGTATTGGGTTTGGCTGAGACTTTGACTATATGTCCGTTTACAGGTGACAATATTTCATTTTGCATTTTCATTGCCTCAAGGACCACGACTGATTCACCTCTGAGAACAAGTCCTCCTTCACGAACAAGAACATCTATAATCTTGCCTGGCATGGGAGCTTTAATGTACTCTTTCTCAGCTTTTCCTTTCTGCTTTTTCAGCACCTTCATTCGCTGCATGGAGAAAGGAGTCTCAACCGTGAATTCATAGCTTATATCATTAAAAAGAATTTCATATTTGTTCTGCCTTGAACTGATGATTTCTACCGGGTATCTCCTGTTTTTCCACAGGATATAAGTGCCATATTTATCATCGTGCTTAAGCTGAACTTCATAGCTTCTTTTGCCAATCTTAATAGAATGTTTAAAAGGAAGCGAAAAGCTGAATTTCCTGTTTTCTGAGGAAAGTGCATATAATTTCTTGATATGAAGTTTATCGTTCGGCATTGATAATCATTTAAGTTAGAACTGATTAATTCTTTTATTAAGCAGCCATGGACTCATTTCCCTGCTTTTCCTGAAATCAATATTAATGCTGTTGTCCTGCAGGTTTTCATCAATGAAGAGTTTTGTAGCAAGCCAGGCAGCAAGTAACTCTTCGTATTCACTGTTATAATAAAACTTCTCGAGATCTTTTTCAATGAAGGCGGTGGTAAATTCTCCTGACTGGAATTTTGGGTGTCGGACCAGCATCCTGAAAAATGGGAGAGTAGTTTTTGTTCCTTTTATCCATACTTTATCGAGAGCCTTCTTGCAGTTCAGCAATGCCTCTTTACGATCCTTCCCTTTTACAATTAGTTTGGCTATCATAGAGTCGTAGCTTGAAACTATAGCTGAACCAGCCTGAATTCCTGTATCCACTCTTACATATGAATCTTCAGGCATACTGAGCTTTTCAATTCTACCGGGATCCGGGGCAAAACCCGCCTGAACATCTTCAGCATTTATACGACATTCTATTGCCCAACCTTCAAGTTTAATATCTGATTGCTTGTATTCAAGCTCTTCATCATTTGCTATACGGATCTGCTGTTCTATAATATCTATACCAGTTATTATCTCAGTTACGGGATGTTCTACCTGAATCCTGGTATTCATTTCCATAAAATAAAACTTTCGATCAGAGTCCAGAAGAAACTCAACCGTACCTGCAGAATAGTAATTGACAGCTTTGGCTATCAGTACAGCCATATCACCCATCTTCTTTCTAAGCTTTTCATCGAGAGCACAGGACGGAGCCTCTTCGAGAAGCTTCTGGTGTTTTCTCTGGATAGAACACTCTCTTTCTCCAAGATGGATTATATTTCCTTTTTTATCGCCAAGTATCTGGAATTCTATGTGTTTCGGATTTTCAATATATTTTTCGATAAATACAGATGGATCATTAAAAGCTTTTTCCGCCTCCTTGCTTGCTATGATGAACAGCTTCTCCATATCCTCGGATTTCCTGACAATTCTCATACCTCTGCCTCCACCTCCTGAAGCAGCCTTAATTATAACAGGGTAACCTATCTTTTCAGCTACCTTGATGGCTTCATCTTCATTGCTTATATTGCCTTCGCTTCCATTTGCCATAGGAATTTTGTTTGCCTGGGCAATTTTCCTTGCAATAGTTTTATTCCCCATTTTATAGATAGCATCGGGTGATGGCCCTATAAAAACTATTTTATTGTCGATACATTTATCAGCAAAATATGCGTTCTCGGCAAGGAACCCATAACCCGGATGAATGGCATCAGCGCTCATCTTCAGGGCAATATCGATTAGCTGATCAATATCGAGAAAAACTGGTATATCCGAGACATCCTCGCTGTTATCATAAACAACATCTGCAAATGACAGGTACATTGCATTTGGCTCAACAGCTGTTTTTATTGCAACAGTTTCGATTTTCATTATCCTGGCTGTCTTCATTATCCGGATAGCTATCTCGCCACGGTTTGCAATCAATATTCTTTTTATCTTCATCACATTAGCTCTAATTTTTGCATTTTATTAAAAAACAGTTCAACGGATCAATGGCTCAACGGTGAAACCATTACTTAATATTTTACACTTTTGCGCCATTACACCTCTGCACCTCTGCGCCATTACAGTGGCATATTCCCATGTTTCCTTGCAGGAACTTTCACCCATTTGTTATTTAATGCTTCAAAAGCTGATATCACCTTTTTCCTGGTCACTGCAGGATCAATAACCTCGTCAATATAGCCGCTTTCATCTGCAATGAATGGATTAGCAATTTTATCACGGTATTTTTTTACAAGCTCTTTTTTAAGCTCGGCAGGCTTCTCCGATTCTGCCAGCTCTCTTCTGTATAGAATAGCCACAGCTCCGTCAGGACCCATTACAGCAATTTCAGCTGTCGGCCATGCAAAACTGAAATCACCTCCAAGAAATTTACTGTTCATCACTATAAATGCACCTCCGTAAGCTTTCCTGAGAATGATGGTTATCTTTGGTACGGTAGCTTCGCTATAGGCAAAGAGCAGCTTTGCTCCGTGACGGATTATTCCGGCATGTTCCTGGTCTACTCCGGGGAGGAAACCCGGGACATCTTCAAAAGTAAGGATAGGTATATTAAATGCATCACAGAAACGAATAAACCTGGCTCCTTTTGTGGAAGAATCAATATCGAGAACACCTGCCATTACCTTAGGCTGATTGGCAACAATGCCGATAGTTTTTCCTTTTAATCTGGCAAATCCTGTCACCAGACTCCCTGCAAATAGTTCAGATGTTTCAAAGAAACTGTTCCGGTCAACAATCTGACTGATAATATCTTTTACATCATAAGCTTTATTTGGATCGTCAGGAACTATGTCTCTTAATTTTTCGTTTATGTCAGTTATAGAACCATCATCAGCCATTACGGGAGGATTTTCGACATTATTGGATGGAAGGTAAGAGAGAAACTTTTTCAGCGCCAGAATTGTATTCTCCTCGTCATCATAAATCATATGAGCCACACCGCTTTTTCGGGCATGAACCTCGGCTCCGCCAAGTCCTTCCAAAGAAACATCTTCGTTTAGAACTTCTTTTACAACATTTGGTCCGGTTACAAACATGTAGCTAGTATGGCTTACCATGAATACAAAATCAGTAAGTGCAGGAGAATAGACAGCGCCTCCGGCTGCGGGTCCCATAATTACAGATATCTGCGGAATGATTCCTGATGATTGAATAATATTGTGAAAAATAGATGCATAGCCGCTCAGGCTTGCAACACCTTCCTGAATTCTTGCGCCGCCAGAATCCATCATGCCTATTATGGGAGAACCCATTTTCAGTGCCATTTCCTGGATCTTTGTTATTTTTTTTGAGTGAACCAAACCAAGCGATCCCCCCATTATTGTAAAGTCCTGTGCATAAGCAAATACCAGCCGTCCGTTGATCTTTCCATGACCAACGATTACACCATCACCAAATGTTCTCTCAACTTTTCCAAACTCAACAGGTTGACTGGCAGGAGTTACGAAAGCATCAATTTCCTCAAAAGTACCGGAGTCGAAAAGCAGATTGATTCGTTCGTGTGCGGTTAGTTTACCTTTTGAATGTTGCTTCTCCGCCTGTTTTGGGCTATACTGTTTTTTCAAAGCCTCCTGACGATCAAGGAAGGCTTTATAGTTTTTTCCTGATAAATCCATACCCAAATCTTTTAATTAAATATCAGGATAATAATATCTGTACCATATTATTTCACCCTCTTTCCTGATATACTTAGGATTCAAAAATAGTCAATATCTGACTAATTCCAAACAAACCTTCGACCGTATAATTATCCTAGTGATTAAATTAAAGAATATCAGATTAATAGATCAAAATATCTTTCGACCGCTAATTATCTCCTGAAGAGCGAATTTTCAATTATTGAACAAAGAATATGTCCGATCAGGATGTGCGCCTCCTGTATTCTAGGTGTATCGTCAGAGGGTACATTAAGACAAATGTCGCATAATGGTGGCATCTTTCCTCCCGACCTGCCAGTCAATCCTATGGTTATGATACCGGTTTTTCTGGCCTCTTTTATTCCTTCTATAATATTGGATGAATTGCCTGAAGTAGATAAGACTACCAGAACATCGCCTTTTTTCCCGATTGCCTGTATCTGTCTTGAAAAAAGCTTCTCGAACCCGTAATCATTTGCTATTGAGGTTATGACAGATGTGTCTGTTGTAAGAGCTATAGCTGAAAGTCCCGGCCTGTCAAAACCAAACCGATTCACCAGTTCACCTGCAAGATGCTGTGCATCAGCTGCACTTCCTCCATTTCCGGCAAAAATAATTTTCTTATCATTTCTGAGTGCTTCACAACAAAAAGTTGCCGCAGTTTTAATAGACTTTTGAATGTTTTCATCGTCAAGAAGGAGGGTCTTGACTTTCAATGATTCTTCAATTTGTTTCCTGATGAAATCCATATTTTTAATTATTGTATAGCACCTTAACAATTTTGTAACTAATCAGATCAAATCCATAATTTCTGATTCTTTAAACTTCCGACTTCTGACTTCCGACTTCTGACTGATTTCTTACATCATTTCTTTCTTTCTGCAATAATCATAGCAGATTCTTTTATAGTGAAAGTAAGAATTGCCGCTATTACAGCCAGTACAATAAACGAGATAAGGAATCCTGATAAGAATGCTTTGTTTCTTATACTCATTCCGGTAACCATAATAATTCCACTTATTTGACCTACTAAAAGAAGAAGACCCTGCGATGTTGATTCCGGAGCAGGCGCTGAAACCTCGGCAGCATACTGGAACCCAATTGGTCCGGCGCTCATTACAAAGAAACCCAACATAAAAGATGAAATAAGAGCGATAGTATAAGCGCCATCGGGGTTTACTCCATGTCCGCCGGTAAGGGCAGGAGCGAGGGCTATACCAGCAACTCCGGGTACCATTCCAAGGATACAGATCACTAGAAATAGTTTTCTTTTCCTGAAATAATCAGATAATATTGGTACAATGATAGCCCCAATAATTCCTCCGATCAGCATTAAACCCCCAATCATTCCATTAGAATCAACAACACCAAGATATTCAGCAATGGAATCAACCATCGAGCTGATTGCATTGAATATTCCAAGACCGATGGTGAAAAGAATTACCATCATCCACATATCCCTTAATTTGAAAATATGCCTGATGCCAAGCGAGAATTTTAAATTTGGAACGGGTTCCAATGAAACAGGATTTTTTGGTTTTTCCCTTAACAGAATCATTCCGGTAACACATAAAATAACTGTGATAATGCCGTAAATTTTAAGCATACTGTCAATGCCGTTACCATAATGAGGATCAGAAGCTTTTGAAACAATAAGCATTGGAGTTACAACCATTGCTATGAGAATGCCGATATATTGTGACAAAGTTGCCAATCCTGTGGCAATTGCTCTTTCCTTAACCGGAAACCATTTAGCAGTAAGAGCTGTTGCAGCATTCATGACAAATGGTTGTGCTATTGCCAGTATAATCTGCCCTGTCATCACTATTGTAAAAGATGTTCCTGCGAACGCTTTTATGGCTGCCCCTATAGCTGTCAGGAGAGCTCCAAAACCAACCCCCTTGACAATGCCATGAGTATCAATAAAGTAAGATGCCGGTATACAAATAAGGATATAAAAAAACATGTATGATGAAGCCAGAAAATCTATATTGAAGAAGGATGAAGGATTAAAGTGGCCGGCATAATAAACATCAGCGGCTCTGGCAATAGGCGCATGTGTAAGCCATTGAACCTGCACCATCAGGCTGATCACCATTAATGCAGACAATACCACCCAGCGATACTTCGATAATTTAATAGTATCCATCTTTTAGTTTTTTTTTGGTTTATAAAGACCCATTTCATTTGAACCCATCAATCCAGCCTTTAACATAGTTTCAGAAGCGGCTTTAAGTTTTCTGATCATTTTTTTTGAAATAACATCAAAATGATGAAGCTCTTCAAGCTTGTCGCCAATATATTCCAGATCATCATCTGTTGTTGCCCAGTTCAGCCTATTATATATTGTGAGATCGAGCGGAAGTGAATATGACCTTAATGATTTATCACCATTAATATTAAAGTAAAAATCAAAATACGACATAATGAGTTCTCTAAGAGTCCGATATACAGGTTCACGATACCTTAGAGTTGTAAAATTTGATTTTGCCAGAGCACCCCAGTGATCATCTTCTTTAAAAACTGCAATAACATGATCATCATCATTAAATGACTTCATATCAACCAGTAATGGTTTATACCCGATAAAATTCAGAGCGGCGGCAGCAAATAATGCTCCTTCAAAACAATGGGCAGATTTCTTCCTGATAACCCACCTTGGGGAACGGCATTCATAATTTGGGTTATAATCTATAGAATCAAGAAATCTCTGAATCTTGTCAGGATCACTAAGTTTTTTAAGAAAACTGATTTCTTCTTTTGTCCATTCCATCTTCTGATGTCTTGTTAATGTCTGGTTGTAGCTCATAGCTCATAGACAAAATATTCCTAATTCCAAATTATTAAAATCATAAAGAGAACTATTCTGTAAGTCGTAATGATAAGAATTAATTCTTAAATTTAAAATCCCTTTTTATAACTATTTCAGCGGACATACATAAAGAACTGCTGCCTATTTCCTTCAGCCTTCAGGTTAATTTCTTTATAATCCTTTTCATATCGTCATATTGCTCCTCCATACTCTCCACAAGTTTAAACTGTGCCCTTGCACGTTGCAGATTATGATGCTCATGATGTATTTTGAAGTAATTGTCGCCATCAAGATAGTCTGTCAGGAACCTTAATGCAATTGTAAAAGTTATAAGATGGGGAGCAAAAGCAAGATACTCTTTCTCTGTGTCGTTCAAAGTACCTGAAGTTTCTGAAAGGTATCCTTCGGAATATGCTTTGAAAAGATCAATATTCATCTTTACAAGAGACAAGTCTTCCTCATCCTCTGATGCTATATTAGCTGCTGTTCTTATTGCATCGCCAAAATCGTAATGTACATAACCCGGCATTACGGTATCAAGATCGATAACACATAAAGCTTTGTCATTTTCATCAAGGAGAATGTTATTGAATTTAGTGTCGTTATGAGTTATTCGCACAGGTATTTCACCTTTAGCTCCCAGCCGAAGAATAACTTTCATCTCTTCGGCTCTTTTAATCACAAAATTAATTTCATCCCTGACCGATCCAACACGTTTAACCGGGTCTGTATTTAATTTATCATAAAATGCATCAAGTCTTTTCTCTATATTATGAAACCACGGAATAGTCTCAAAAAGCTGTTCACCGCCAAGATCGGAGAGCATTGCCTGGAATCGGCCTATCGCCTTGCCTCCTTCGAATGCTTTATCAGGACTATCAACAATATTGTAGGATTTATGGTTGGTAATGAAGATGTACATTCTCCAGTAATTTTGGTTCTTATCAACGATCCAGCTCTTCCCTTCATTTGAATAAATAAGGTTGAGGCATTCTCTTTTAATATCAGATCCGGGTTTTGCAATCAGCTTTGTCCTGAGATGACCAGTAACTCTTTCAATGTTATGCTGAAGCTGGGGGATGTTCTTGAAGATGTGATTGTTGAGTCTTTGGAGGATATAATCATCTTTATCTTTCTCAATTGTTTTAACTAAGTAAGTATCATGAATATGTCCGCTCCCGTAAGGTGACGCAGACTCAAAGGAACCATCTGCACGGAAATGTTTAAATATTTCTTTAAGGTCCTGATTCATCTTTTCCCGGCCTTATGTCCGATGAAAGCATAATACATTATTATAAAATATGCCGGCACACAGATCCAATAGGCTGTTTGAGTTGAGAATGTCACTGCCAGTTTTCCGTACGTCAGAGGCAAAAGCGCCCCTCCTGCAATCGCCATAATGAGCATTGCTGAACCGGTTTTTGTAAATCGACCTAGCCCGCTTATTGCCAATGGCCACATTGCAGGCCAAACAAGGGAATTGGCAAACCCTAATAATGCAACAAAAAGAACAGTAATCGGAAGAACAAGTTCCAGTGGCTGAAATGTTACCAGGTCAACAAATGGCATCTTGAAGGCGAGACTGGCGGGAACAAGGATTGCACCGAGAGAAAAGATCACACCAAGGATAGTGCATATCTTAAGAGCGTTTGCCTGGCTAAGGTATTTTGGGATAAATATAATGCCCAGGAGGTACCCCAGGATCATTCCAAGCAGTGTAAGTGATGTATAATATTTTGCAGAATCCATCGCTATACCAATTGACTGTCCATATCTTATGATGCTGTCACCGGCAATAACTTCCACCCCAACATAAAAGAAAAGTGCAACTACACCAAGTATCAGGTGAGGGAACTGCCATATGCTTGTTTTTGCGACATTGATTTCACCTGTGTCAGCATCTTCTGCATCCGTATCAATTTCAGGAAGATTTGCAAACCTGATAAACAAACCCAGCAGAACCAGGAGAACTGACATTACAATGTATGGCATGATTACTTTATGTGCCATTAAATTGAGAAGCTGAGTACGGGCAATTATATCATGGGTTTGTGAGAGTTTGTCCCCGATAATTTTTGCATCTTTGAGAATAATGCTTGCAAGAATAATAGGTGCAATTGCGCCGGCAAACTTGTTGGCAATTCCCATTATACTGATCCTTTTTGCGGCGCTTTCCCGTGGGCCAATAATTGTAATATATGGATTGACTGCAGTCTGAAGCAGGGCTAATCCGGTCCCTTCAACAAAAAGTCCGGTCAGAAACAGACCGAATGTTCGTGTCATTGCAGCCGGAACAAAAATAATAGCGCCTATAGCCATTATCCAGAGACCTATTGTCATCCCATTTTTAAAACCGGTCTTCTTTAAAACGGCAGAAGATGGAAGTGCCATAACAAAGTAGGAAACATAAAATGCAAATGTCACAAAATATGCTTCAAAGTCATTCAGCTCACAGGCTGTCCTGAGAAATGGAATCAGAATTCCATTAAGCCATGTGACAAACCCGAAAATGAAAAAGAATATTCCTATTACCATGATCGAGAAAAAATAATCTTTCTTACTGATGGTAGCTGAAGCGGTTGAAGTGTTTGTCATAGTTTTATATGTTATGGAGTTTTCAAAACTAATCTTTTTATCCATTGTTACAAAGAAAATACAATTTTGTTTTTTTAGTTCAAAAGCTATAGAACTAAGTTTAATTATAATTACTTTTACCGTTTCAAAAATTGAAATTAAGATATGGAACTTAAAGACAAGAAAATAAGAGATACAATTGAGGAAACAGGTAAGGTCTTTGAGAAGTTTGGATTGACACCGATGCAGGGAAGGATTATTGCCTATTTTACAGTAAGTGATCCCCCTGAAAAGACTTTCGATGATCTTGTAAAGTTTTTTGTTGCAAGTAAAAGTTCTGTCAGCAATTCGCTTAATTATCTTCTTCAGAATAAAATTATTGATTATAAAACATTTGCATCTGACAGAAAAAGATACTTTTTTATAACTGACTCATTTTTTTATGTCTATTTCCGAAAGGTACTTGAAAATGTTAAAGAGCTGAAAACATGCGCTTACAAAGCAGTAACCATGCGGTCTCCCGAGTTTCCTTCTGCCAGTGAGAAGATCCTGAAGTGGATTGAAAATGCAAATGTTTTTGAGGAGTCTCTTGAAAACACTATTATTGAAATACAAAGTGAAATTTAGAATTCTGTTCTGAGCTTGAAATGTATTGAATTGTGTGAAGAGAGAAATGTCATTCACGGTACTAAACTGAAAAAATAATATCCGATCGGATACAAAAAAAATTAAATCAGAAATGACACAAAGAGAAATAATTGAAAAGATAAGAAATAAGAAAGCTTTCATATCCGATATGGATGGAGTTATTTACCATGGAAACAAATTACTTCCGGGTGTTCCGGAATTTGTTGAATGGTTAAAAAGGGAAAATAAGAAGTTTCTGTTTTTAACAAATTCAAGTGAACGCACGCCGAAAGAACTTCAGGAAAAGATGAGCAGATTGGGAATAGATGTTGAACAAGATGTTTTTTATACCAGCGCTCTTGCCACTGCGAATTTTCTGGCAAGTCAGAAACCTAAAGGCACGGCATTTATTATTGGAGAAGCTGGTCTGATTAATGCTCTATACAATGTAGGTTACTCCATGAATAATGTCAATCCAGACTATGTTGTAGTAGGTGATACAAGAAGTTACAGCTTTGAAAAAATTGAACAGGCAGTCAACCTGGTATTAAAAGGTGCAAAACTTATCGGAACCAATTCTGATGTCACAGGTCCTGTTGAAGGTGGTATCATACCTGCAACAAGAGCGCTGATGGCTCCTATTGAGCTTTCGACGGGTCGTTCTGCCTATTATGTCGGGAAACCTAATCCTTTAATGATGCGCAGTGCAATAAAAAAACTCGGATGCAGCCGTGACGATTCAATTATTATTGGTGACAGGATGGATACAGATATTATTGCAGGTATAGAGTCGGAAATAGATACTATTCTTGTTCTTTCGGGAATCTCTACTTTAAAGACAGCTGATAAGTTTCCCTACAGACCTCATTATATTCTCGATGGGGTAAACGAAATTATTAATTAAGTGATGGGTTTTGATATTTGGAGCCGGGCGCTCTGAACTGGGTTATTGGTCCCAATATCTTTGTTCTGATTCCTGATTCCTGATTCCTGATTCCTGATTCCTGATTATGCTTGTTAAGTACAAATTTAATATCTTGAAGAGTCATTCCAATATACCGCTGGCCGAAAAGCAATCTAATTCAACTTTTATTTTTTGTCTTGGCGCTAACCACTGATTTTTTTCGTGATTTCTTTCCAAGATAGCCTCCGTGATGCCTTTTAGCGTATCCTTCAGCGTCAAAGCCTATCTTTTCCATCAGAAGCACAACCAGAGCATCGCCAATAACTGTCATAACTGTAGTCGATGTAGTAGGAGTTAGTCCTAAGATACAAACTTCTTCCGGGCCGCCGGTAAATATTACACAATCAGCCTTTTGTGCGAGTGGACTGTTCTCCGAACCGGTAATAACTATTACCGGAATTGCCGGAAAAAGATTATTTTTCAGGAAGAGAAGTTCGTCAATCTCACGGGTTTTTCCTGAATTGGAGATTACCATGAGAAGATCATTTTCTTGCAGCACCCCTAAATCACCATGCTGAGCCTCGCTCGGATGAAGAAAAACCGATGGAGTCCCCGTTGAACTGAAAGTCGTGGCAATATCATGCGCCATTTGCCCTGCTTTACCCATACCACTTGTGACAAGCTTGCCTTTTTTGACATGAACATGTTCGTATATCAATCCGACTGCCTTTTCATAACTGTCTGTCACAGGGATATTCATAATTGCAGATGCCTCCGCTTTGAATATCTTTTCTACTTTTTCTTTCATTTTAGGGCGATTAATAAAATAATTTTTACAATTATACTTAATAATGACTTGATATATGATATTATATGTATCGAAAATGAATAGAGTATTCTATTACCCACCCTTAATCCTGAATTTAAGATCAAAATTAAAAAAATAGAACAGAAAAAATGTCCCGGTTCATTTATTGATTTCAGGATGAAATGTGATTAAAGATTTTTATTTTTGTTTTTCATCATCAAACCAGAATATCGAATGTATAAATATGCGGCTGCCATCGGAGTTGATATCGGGCGATTTTCTCTAAGCGTTGCTGTCCTGAACATCGAGGGTGAAGTCCTTTCAGAGGATTCTTTCCCTTTAACACCGAAACAGGATAAAAATTATTTAATTGGTTGTCTCAAAGATTCAATTCAGAAGATACGGCAGAAAGTTGCTGCTATGGGAATCAATCCTATCTGTATCGGAGTTGCCGCTAAAGGATTTGTTGATCACCAGGCTGGAACGGTGCTAGGTCCGGAGCATAACATAGAAGGATGGATAAATGTACCACTGTCGAAGATCCTTAATCGGGAAACAGGTTTGCCGGTTTTCGTTGGAAATGATGCCAATCTGATGACAATTGCAGAGTTGAAATACGGAGCTGCTAAGGGATACAAAAATGTCATTTTTATTGCACTCAGAACAGGTATTGGAGGCGGTATTATTATAAATGGTAAGCTTTATCGGGGGGTCAATAATGCAGGTGGTGAAATAGGGCAAATGATAATAAACTATATGGGTAACGCCAGTGATATCGGGATTCATGGTTCACTCGAGTATTATGCATCATCTTCTGCCTTGGTCAGACGATATTTGGAAGAATCGGGCCAGAATATAGTTACAGGGAACAGAAAAATAAGTGCTAAAGATATTTTTGAAATGAGCTATAAAAACGACCCTGCAGCTGTGAAGGTTGTAAATGAGAATGCCAGCCTGATCGGTATAGGTCTTGCTAATCTCATAACCATTTTTGCTCCTGAAATTATTGTAATTGGTGGAGGAATGGCTGAAGCCGATGATTCTTACCTTGAAATGATCCGGGAAAGCGCCTTTTCTAATTCTCTTGAAAACTGCAGGTCTGAGGTAAAGCTTGAACGTGCTCACCTTGGATCAAGAGCTGCTATTCTTGGAGCCGGATATTACGGTCTTACCAGATTGGCAGGGAAAGCTTTTTAACAACTGCCCAAATCAAACAGTACTACGGAATGACTAGTGAAACTAAAGCAATCGGCCAGGAAGATTTGAAGAGCAGTTCGCAAACTTATGTTATTATAACTGCATTTTTATCTCTCATGGCAATAGTCGGTTTTGCTCTTTACGGTGTACCTTTCTTTTATGACTTTATGTCAAAAGAGTTTGGATGGTCCCGTACCATAGTCACCTCAGGAAATGCACTGGGCAAAATAGTTGTTGCACCGTTATTCGGGTTTATTGCAGGATGGTCGATTGATAGGTACGGTCCTAGAATGTTGTTGATTGCTGGATCATTGATGGCTGGCGCTGCGCTTATTGGTTTGAGTTTCATGAGTAATCTCTGGATGTTCTATCTTTTCTTCATTCTTAATGCCCTTGGATATGTTTTCGGTGGTCCTTTGCCATGTCAGGTCCTGATTTCCAGATGGTTTGAGAAGAATCGGGGAAAAGCTATGGGCATAGCCTATCTTGGAATTGGAACTGGAGGAGCTATCGTTCCATTAATCTCGGCAGGATTAGAAAAGAACATGGGATGGCATTATGCTTTGTGTGGAGTTGGTATTCTCGTGATTATCATTGCTTTTCCTATGGCGTATTTTCTTAAAGATCCTTCATCTCTTCCAAAAACAGAAACAAAAACTGAATCGTTTGTTCCTGTCTGGGATATTCTGAAGAGTACAAATTTTTATTTGCTTGCATTTGGTAGTATGTGCTCAATTGCTGCTGTCGGTGGAACAAACCAGCATCTTAAATTGTACCTGCGCGACCTTAATTTCACACAGTCACAATCTGCACATGTCATGTCGCTGGTTTTGTTTTCAAGTCTGGCTGGAAGGGTTCTGATGGGATGGCTTGCCGACATTTTCTCAAGAAAGAATGTTATGATCCTGATCTATATTATAGTAGGTTCGGCTATCCCTATGTTACTTTTGCCTGAATTTCCCGGTAGGATATATATTTTTGCTATATTATTCGGGATAGGCCTGGGAGGTGATTATATGATTATTCCGCTCATGGCCGGGGATCTTTTTGGGGTAAGGACACTTGGAAGGATCATGGGAATTATTCTTGTTGCAGACGGACTGGCTGAATCAATCAGTCCGATGATGGTAGGCGCTTTATATAATGAAGTTACAAAAAGCTACGCTGTCGGTTTTATTGTACTTATCTGTGTAGCCTTGGCCGGGGCGGCCATCGTCTCCTTCCTTCCTGAATCAGGAGATAAAAGTGAAGTAGAAATTGTAATCAACTGAATCCAGTATCACATTATTTTTAAACAAAAACTGACCAGAATCTGACTTATTTATTTACTGGTTTTGAAGAATTCATCATACTTGGTTTACCTTCAAGCTGAGCTGCTGCATCGACACTGAATGTACCGCTGGTGATTATCTCTTCACCCTCTTTCAATCCCTTCATTATTATGTAATTTTCTCCCAGCTTAGGTCCAAGTTCTACTTCACGCATTCGAAAAACCGGTTCATTAGTACCCTTTTGTTTTACGTATACAATGGAGCGTCTACCTGTCCACAAAACAGCTGAACCCGGGATGACCAGATCATCCTCATATCCTTCAAGCTTCGAATAGACAACTCCGGTTGCAAACATCTCAGGTTTCAGCCTCCCGGATTGGTTTCCAGTTTCAACTCTTACTTTTGCAACTCTGGTTACAGGATCAATTACAGGGTCAATAAAAACTATTTTCCCTTTATAATCCAGGCCAGGCAATGCCTGAAGCGTAAATGAAATGTTTTCCCCTGTTTGCAGGAACTGAAGATCACTTTCATAGGCGTCGAACATAACCCAAACTTTCGAAAGGTCAGCTATTTCAAATAAAACTGTTCCTTGTGAGACATAGTCGCCAGCGTTAACACGGCGGACAGTTATCGTACCGGCAGTATTTGAGACCACTTCAAAATTATTCCGGACTACTCCCGAGCTTTCAATCTTCCCGATCTGATCATCAGTGAGTTTCCATTCACGAAGTTTTTCTTTGGAAGCTTCATATAATTCGGGCTGCAACTGTTTCGTTTTAACTGTTTCCAATAACTCCTGCTGAGCAGTGATCAGTTCTGGAGAATATATTTCTGCCAGTATCTGACCTTTTACTACTGATTCACCTGTAAAATTTACAGCCAATCGTTCGATACGTCCTGAAAACTGTGCTACCTGACTCTGGAACAATCTTTCATCAGGTTGTACTTTGCCAAAAAGGCGCACTTCTTTTATCGGTTTTTGCCTGGTTACTACTGAAGTAAGCACATTGGCCAGTTGAGCAGCCTCTTTGCTCAAATGTATTGCTGAAGGGTCAAATGAGGCAATATTGCTTTGGGCAAGTGGGATTAATTCCATTCCGCAGATAGGACATTTCCCGGGTTTGAACATTCTTATCTGCGTATGCATGGCGCATGTCCAGATTGTGTTTTTTGTCGTTTCTGGTAGTTGATCAGTCTTCGTTTCGTTTCTTTGCGAAGAATGAAACAGGATCCAACCGGCAAAAAAGCCAACTATAAGAAATATCGAATATTTTGCATATTTATTCGAAAATATTTTGAATACTATTAGTTTAATCATTGTTTTTCAGCTCTATTGAATTTGAGAAATTGCCATTAATTTTTTTAACCATGCAACAGAAGTATTGAAATCAGTTACAGCTTCAACCTGTTTGATTTCATAATCGAGCATCTGCTGTCGGACACGCAGAACATCCGAGAGTCCTGAAGATGAGACAGTAAAGCTCTTTATCATCAGATCAAGCGATTTGGAAGCAAGTTGATATTGATTGCTATATAGTTTTATTCGTCGCTTTGAATCCTGGTATAACTGTAATGCTTCATTATATTCTGCCTGCAATGAGTTGGCTATAGCCTTATAATTCTGAGATTTAGCTGCATTTAAAAGTTCAGTCTCGGTTTGCATAGCATTGTATTTCTTCCTGTAAATAGGCAGAGTAAAAGTAACCATAGGCATGATCATATCCTTACCGTTCATATCAGGTATGCCCATCGAATAAATCGATTTGCCTATGATAGAATAGTTAAGACCCAGACCAACCATAGGATATCCCACTCGTTTGATCATTTTTTCGTGTGCTTGGAGGGATTGTTTTTCATATTCCAACATTCCCAGCATAGGATTATCTGACAACATGCTATCTGAAACTGTAATCAAGGATAAACCGAGTGAATCGACGGCTAAATTTTCATATGTAAAAACAGGAGATGATGCAGGCCTGTTAAGATAAGTATTAAACCGTGCCTTAATAGTGTTTCGCTGATTCTTGAGTAATTCTATATTGTATTCAAGATCACTGCTTTCAATTTGGATCAGGTATACATCAGCAAGACCAGAGACGCTTGAAGATGAGCCCATTGAATTTGTTTGCATTGATGATGAAGCCTGATTTAAAGACCTGGAAACAGAATTACCCTGGCCTGTACTCATAGTTTGCATCCCCTGATATTCAGCATTGTTGTTCTGAGAAGAACCTGAAGTGATGACTGTATTGGAAGATGTAGCTCCGGAACCTTCAGAAGGAGTTGCTCTGAACTTTACTAATGCAAGGCGTTCGATAATTTTCAGGATCTCAATATTCTTTTCTGAAATGATAATATCTTTTTGAATCTTATATAGTTCGTACCAGGTTCGCTGAACGTCATAAAAAACCTGCAGTTTTGAATCACGGAAGAGTTCGAATTTTGCTTTTGCCATGAGGCTCATCTCATCTTTGGCATATTTAAGGACACCAAACCATGGGAACATTTGCATTAACCTGATGTCCGCCAGCTGGTTTCCGTTTACAAGTTCCATAGGACTAAGGAATATTCCCATACTTAATTCAGGATCTGATAAGCTTCCTGCCTGGGGTATTTTTTGAAGAGATGCTTTGTACTCAAAGAATTTTTGCTGCACAACCGGATTGTCATTTGCAGCTATTTCAAGATATTTATAAAGTGAATCAGTTTGAGAAAAAGAAGGATTAGAGTGAATTAAGCTGAAACAAATTGAAATAAACAGATATAAGTGCAAAGGCTCCCTAAACATTTTCGGGAGATTTACAGGTAATTTTAAAATCATATTAGTTATTCTTTCTGGCATTTTTTAAAGTTGATGTTGTAAAATTATTAAGCTTAAGCTGTAATTTCATTTCTGTTTTGTTGATGGTATTGTATTCAACTTTGGTGATTACTTACCTATTAATTAACAGTTCCCGCCCATGAGTATCTATTTCAATATTTGTTCATTTCAACCTATTTTCCCTCCAGATTGCCTGAAACACCGGAACAACAAAAACCGTCATAACCTGTATTATCATTCCACCGAACAAAGGAATTGCAATCGGGATCATTATATCAGACCCCTTACCTGTTGATGAAAGAACCGGTAGTAAAGCAATAACAGCTACAGCTGTAGTCATCATGGCTGGACGAACACGCTTCTTCCCGGCAAGCACAACTGTTTCATGTATTTCTTTAATTGTACCGGGTTTTTTGTTTTCAAATAGCTGGTGAATATAAGTGCCCATTATTATTCCATCGTTTGTTGCTATGCCGAACAGCGCAATAAACCCTACCCATACAGCCACGCTAAGGTTAATTGTGTGCATCTGAAACATTTCACGCAGATTTATTCCGGAAACTGAGAAATTCATAAACCATTCCTGTCCATATAACCAGATCATTATGAACCCCCCGGAGAAAGCGACAAAAACGCCTGAAAAATGAATTAAGGATGCAGTTATTGTCCGAAATTGGAAATAAAGTAAAAGGAATATTATTATGAGGCTCAAAGGTATCACTATATGCAATCTTTTTGCCGCTCTTAATTCTTGTTCATAATTACCTGTAAACTTATAGGTAGTTCCGGCTGGTATAGAAATCTTACCAGATGTCAACTTCTGCTTTAAAATTTCATTTGCTTCCTGAACTACGTCAATCTCTGCTTTCCCTTCCAGTTTATCGAAAATAACATATCCTACAAGAAATGTGTTTTCACTTTTAATCATCTGGGCTCCACGGTTATAATCAATATCAGCAATTTCACCAAGAGGTATCTGTACACCATTCAATGAAGGGATTAGAATGCGTTTCAGATCTTCGGGATTATCACGTAACTCACGGGCATATCTTACCCTTAATGGAAACCTTTCACGACCTTCGACTGAAGTTGAAAGAGTCATTCCTCCGATGGCCACCTGTAAAACTTCCTGTACATCGCTGATTGTCATCCCATAGCGAGCCATCGCTTCACGGTTCAGCTTAATTTCGAGATAAGGGGCGCCAACTGCCCTATCATAAAATACTGAAGATGCCTCGACGGACGGTACTTCTTTTAGAGCCCGTTCAAATTCAATTCCTGCCTTTTCAATTGAATCAAGATCAGTACCATAGATCTTTAATCCCATTGGGGCACGCATTCCTGTCGAAAGCATGATCAGGCGTGTCTCAATAGGCTGCAATTTAGGTGCTGAGGTCAATCCGGGTATATCGGTTACTTTGACAATTTCTTTCCATATATCAGATGGCTTTTTAATCTGTTTCCGCCACTGACGGAAATATTCTCCTTTCTTATCTGGTATAAGACTGTCGGAAATTATAACTCGGAATGCCTCTTTTTCAGGATTGAATTTCTTATTGTTTTTTAGAATAAAACTACCATTCCTGTCAACTTTAAACTGCATCCGGTGACCGTTTTCATCCAGAATATATTCTGAACGGTAGTTGATTGTATTCTCAAACATCTGAATGGGTGCCGGGTCAAGAGCTGAATTGACACGACCCCATTTCCCGACAGCTACTTCAACTTCAGGTATGGATGACAGTCGTTTATCAAGTGTCTCTATGTACTCAAGGTTCTTTTCAATACCTGAATGGGGCATACTTGTCGGCATCAAAAGGAATGAACCTTCATTAAGTGATGGCATAAACTCTTTCCCTGTTCCAGGAAAGACATTTACGACTCCTTGCCAGAATGAAGTTTGCCGGAAATTTTTCCATCCGGATATTTCTGCTCCTCTCGCAATGAACCCTACAACTTTAAATGATCCCTGCCATATTAAAATTCCAAGTATTAAAGTAAATGCAGGTATTATCAGAAATTTCCATTTGTTCTTTAGAGCCCAGCGAAGTATTCTTTCATAATGATCTAACATTAAAATCAGTATAGCCAGAATGATCGCCACCATGAATGTGACAAACAGAAAGTTGATAAATTCACTGTTATGGGCTCCCAGGGGAAGCCATTCAATCGCCAGATACCATGTGGCAAATAAAACTGTTATACCTATGTTTATAAAGTCCGGAATTTTTTTGTGTTTTTCAGACCATCTTTCATTAAAAAAAATATTCAGACCAATTGCAGTCAATGCAAGTGCTGTCCAGGTTTGCCAGAAAATAGAAAAAAATAGTCCGGCTAGAATAAGACCAACATTGACAGTTTTTTTAATTTTTCTGAAATCAAAATGAATATTGAATATAAAGTATACCAATGTCGGTAATACCACTATTCCAAGGATGAATGCTGAGATCAATGCAAATGTTTTTGTAAATGCAAGTGGCCGGAATAATTTCCCTTCTGAAGCCTGCATTGCAAAAACAGGTATAAAACTGACAACGGTTGTTGCGATTGAAGTTACGACAGCAGCTCTTACTTCTATAGTTGATGTATAAATTACCTGTAATAAATTTTTCCCTCTTATGCCTTTGTTTTCAGGCATTTCAAGATGGCGGAGAATGTTCTCCACATCGACGATCCCGAAATCAACCATAACTCCGACAGCAATGGCAATACCAGAAAGTGCAACAATATTTGCATCAATTCCAAAAAACCGCATCAGAATAAATGTCATTAGCACACCTATTGGTAGTAAACCGGCAATTATCAATGATGCTCTCAAATTCATTACCAGCACGATAATGACAATTATGCTTATTAGAATTTCATGGGAAAGAGCCGACTCAAGGGTTCCGATTGTTTCTTTTATCAATCCTGTCCTGTCATAAAACGGAACAATAGTGACCTTGGAAATACTGCCATCTGATAAGATTTTTTGTGGCAAGCCTGCCTCAATCTCTTTAATTTTATTTTTAATGTTTTTAATTACTTCCATCGGGTTTGAGCCGTACCTTGCCACCACAACAGCACCGACTGTCTCTGCACCAGCTTTATCAAGACCACCCCGGCGTGTTGCAGGTCCAAAAGCTACATTGGCAACGTCCTTAATCCTGACAGGGATGTTATTATGAACCGCAACAATGGAAATTTCAAGATCATTCAGGCTTTTAACATACCCCAAACCACGTATAATATATTCAACATTGTTCAGCTCAATTGTTTCAGCTCCTATATCAAGATTGCTCTTTTTCACAGCATTCATCACATCCATGACCGAAACATTGTAAGCCTTCAGGGCATTAGGATTAAGATCAACCTGGTATTCTTTTGTGAATCCGCCGACAGATGCTACTTCGGAAACACCTTCAGCGGTTGAAAGACTGTATTTAACATAAAAATCCTGAATTGTTCTGAGCTCCTGAGGATCCCATCCACCATTTGGCTCACCGGTTTTTGGATCACGCCCTTCAAGCGTATACCAATAGATTTGACCCAATGCAGTTGCATCAGGTCCAAGAGTGGGATGAACTTCATCAGGTAATGTCCCGGATGGTAAGGAATTTAATTTTTCAAGTATTCTTGACCTGCTCCAGTAAAATTCAATATTATCCTTGAATATTATATAAATGAATGACATTCCGAACATTGAAGTACTCCTGATTGTCTGAACACCAGGAATGCCCAGTAAAGCAGTGGTTAGAGGATAGCTTATCTGGTCCTGGATATCTTTAGGGGAACGGCCCATCCATTCCGTAGCCACGATCTGCTGATTTTCACCTATATTGGGGATAGCATCAACCGGAACGGGATCGCGAGGCAAAAGTCCGGATTTAAGATTGAAAGGCATAGTTATCAGACCCAATACCACAAATGCGATAAGAAGAATAAAAGTAACCAGCTGGTTATCGAGAAAATACTTTACAAGTCTATTAAACATCAAAAAGGAATTAAACCGGATCAGGCTTCATATATTGAATCCTGACCCGGTAAAGTAGGAGATAATTATTTAGCCCTTTCGTAATGGCAGCAGGCTGGTAAAGCATTATAGGCTTTGTCATCTGCTTTGTATTTTTCGGTGTCATGACCGACAGCTGCAAGCTTCTTGCTTAATGCGTCTTTACTTGTTTTTGAGGGATCGAATGAAACCGTAAGCAGAGCGGTTTTAGCATCCCATGAAGCGCTTGTTGCACCCTCTGCTTTTACTGTTTTTTCGATACGTTCTTTGCACATTTCACATTTACCCCAAACCTTAAATGTTTCGGTCTTTGGTCCACCCGATTTCTGAGGTATAGTCTGTGGAAGAGCGATAACTCCAGTTGCCATTAATAGTATGGCTACAAAGAAAATTTTTACTGATTTCATAGTTTTAAAATTTAAATTATTAAAAATATAGGAAAATTGAAATACAAGAATATCACAAATGAGATATATACTCATCTGCAAAAGGATCAGGAGAAATATTCAAATACGGTAAGCACAAATATTGTCGAGGTCTACAGCTGATGCTGAGAACTCTCCGGGCGGAGAAATATTTAAGAATGAATAATTAATTTCTGTAATATATTGAAATGAATTATTTACAGGCAGACTTAACTGGTAAAGGATATTCTGCAAATTTACTTTCTGAATCGAAACTGGTGTCGTGAAGATATTGACAATTGCAATTGTAAATACCTTGTTGTCACAGCAATGAGTGGTTAGCCGGTTTCCTGTAGAAGAGCAGTTATTTTGGCTTCCTTCCATTCCGCATGTGGCTAATTCCCCTGAAAGTGAAATTTTTCTTGCTGCAAACTCACCGCCACAGTAATGTCTGGCAATTGTAAGTTGTGCTGATGAAATTATCATCACAACGGAAAATAATATTGAAATGCTCTTCTTCACTTAGGTATAAACCAATTGATTGGTAAATTGTTTTACGAAGATATTGTAATTTTTTATAAATGATTCCAGAACTTGTGCAAATGGCTCAATAATTATAATTCAATTTTCTTAAAAAGACGCTTATTAGCACCTTCTGGATATCTCAAAGGGATTGCTAGCTCTGCTCGCGAGCTCGTTACTTTGTTCCTCGGTTCATCAATGATAATAAGTGCTTAAATGCTAATCAATGCTCATGCATACTTGACTTCCCGTTTCTATTCTCAATTTTTTTTCTCAACGGAATTGATTGACTAATAAATAAGTGAAGTGAATCGATTCTTTATATCCCAAATGAATTATAAGTGAAACCTGAATCTCCTAATTCCATTATTATCTTCTTGTACAATCCATCCTTTCTAAAGACGTCAAGCTATGTGACATCCAGATTTTATTCATTTCATCTTCTGTCTTATCACAGTATTCCACTTGATGTACGTCATAAGTTTGGGTGGTAAAATTAAACATGTAATCAGCACAGTCATAACAATACCTTTTTTCTTTGCATGAAATAAGGATTAATAAGAATATTAATAAGAGGAGAAACCTCTTTATAATTGCAAGTCTTAATCAAAGTTATGAAAGAGGGTATTAAACAACAAATTTATTTTGCCTGAAATGACTGATTAACAAGGTAGTGATTAGGAGAGCAGTTGGGGAACTTGTTGCGGATTGGTTGCAGAAAATAAGATAATAAAAAAACGCAACTCCTTAAAAATCAGTCGAATTGCGTATTTTAATAGTGATCCCGAAGGGATTGTTCGCTTTGCTCATGATCCCGTTTAGCTGGGCTACCACAAAAAGCATCCACCTTTGGTGGCATTTTTTTATTTTTCAAGATCCTCTTCGAAGCAAGCTTCTCAGTCTCTTTCAAATAAAAAATCCCGCTTTCGCGGGATGCTTTTTGTGATCCCGAAGGGATTCAAACCCCCAACCTTCTGATCCGTAG